>Ga0194124_10001814_pt1 | contig 25621 bp, 29 predicted proteins | sample TA2KigCas0mmetaG_FD_148605 | JGI IMG/M metagenome (GOLD analysis project Ga0194124, IMG submission 148605) | Freshwater microbial communities from Lake Tanganyika, Tanzania - TA2015031 Kigoma Deep Cast 0m | ecosystem: Environmental > Aquatic > Freshwater > Lake | place: Tanzania: Lake...
AGCGCTCGCCGCTCACGCCGCCGAGAAAAGCCTCGCCCTCGATGGCGCCGTAGAGCACCGTGTTGCCCACGATGATGTTGGCGTCGCTGGGGCCCTGAAACGCGTGCGCCGGACGCACGATCACCCGCCCTCCCGAGAGCCCCTTGCCCACGTAGTCGTTGGCCTGCCCAACCAGGTCGAGCGTGATTCCGTGAGCGAGGAAGGCGCCAAAGCTCTGCCCGGCGGTTCCATTGAACTGGACGTGAATGCTGTCCTCCGGCAGTCCCTCATGACCGTGACGACGGGCAACCTCCCCGGAGAGCATGGCCCCGACGCTGCGGTTCACATTGCGGATCGGCAGGATGAGCGAGACTTTCTCCCCACTTTCGAGTGCCGGGCGCGCCACCTCGATGAGCCGCCGGTCGAGCGCACCCTCGAGCCCGTGGTCTTGCTTGCCAACCACCCTGCGCGGCACATCGTGGCCCACCTGCGGACGGTGGAAGATGCGGGTGAAATCGAGTCCGCGCGCCTTCCAGTGTGCGATGCCAGCGCGCATGTCGAGCAGATCCGAGCGGCCGATCAGGTCCTCGAAGCGGCGCATGCCCAGGCTGGCCATCAATGTGCGCACTTCCTCGGCAACGAAGAAGAAGAAGTTCACCACGTGTTCGGGCTTGCCCTGGAACTTGCGACGCAGTACCGGATCCTGGGTGGCCACGCCCACCGGGCAGGTGTTGAGGTGGCACTTGCGCATCATGATGCAGCCCTCGGCCACAAGCGGCGCGGTTGCGAAGCCGAATTCGTCGGCGCCAAGCAGCGCCGCGATCACCACATCGCGGCCGGTCTTCATCTGGCCGTCGGCCTGCACGGTGATCCTTCCGCGCAGTCCGTTGAGCACCAGCGTCTGCTGGGTTTCGGCAAGCCCGATCTCCCAGGGTGTGCCCGCATGCTTGATCGAGGAGAGCGGCGACGCGCCGGTCCCGCCGTCGTGACCCGCGATCACCACATGGTCGGCCTTGGCCTTGGCCACGCCTGCCGCCACCGTACCCACGCCAACCTCCGACACGAGCTTCACGCTGATGCCGGCGCGCGGGTTGGCATTCTTCAGATCGTGGATCAGTTGCGCCAGGTCTTCGATCGAGTAGATGTCGTGGTGCGGGGGCGGCGAGATGAGTCCTACGCCCGGCACCGAATAGCGCAGCTTGCCGATGTACTCCGACACCTTGTGGCCCGGCAGCTGGCCTCCTTCCCCCGGCTTGGCACCCTGCGCCATCTTGATCTGGATCTGGTCGGCACTCGCCAGATACTCCGCAGTGACTCCGAAGCGCCCCGAGGCAACCTGCTTGATCCGGCTGCGCAAGGAGTCGCCGGCACGCAAAACGGTGTCCACTTCCACCCGACCCATGCCGATCACGCTCGAGATACGATCGCCTTCGGCCACCATGGATCGGCCCGCACGCATCTCCGCCCGGTAGCGCATCTCGTCCTCTCCACCTTCGCCAGTGTTGCTCTTGCCGCCAATGCGGTTCATGGCAACCGCAAGCGTGGTGTGCGCCTCGGTCGAGATCGAACCGAGCGACATCGCCCCGGTGGCAAAACGCTTCACGATTGCCAAGGCGGGCTCAACCTCATCGATAGGCACAGGTGTGCACTGCTCGAGTCTGAATCCGAAGAGCCCCCGCAGCGTCATGTGCCGTCGGCTCTGGTCGTTGATCAGCGCCGCATACTCCCTGAAGGTGCTGGCACTTTCGGCACGCACCGCGTGCTGGAGCTTGGCGATCGCATCCGGGGTCCACATGTGGTCCTCGCCGCGGATACGGTAGGCATACTCGCCGCCGGCGTCCAGGGCGTTGGCCAGCACCGGGTTGCTTCCATAGGCCTGCCGATGGAGGCGCAGCGCCTCCTCGGCCACCTCGAAAACGCCAATGCCGCCCACGTTGGAGGCTGTACCGCTGAAGTACTGGTCAACCAGCGCGTGCGACAGACCGATCGCCTCGAAGATCTGCGCACCGCAGTAGCTCATGTAGGTGGAGATCCCCATCTTGGACATCACCTTCATCAGCCCCTTGCCGATCGCCTTGACATAGTTGCTGACCGCCTTGGCCGGACCAAGGTCGACCGGCAGGCCGCGCGCCATGTCGGCAAGCGTCTCCATGGCCAGGTAGGGATGCACCGCTTCGGCACCGTAGCCTGCGAGGAGTGCGAAGTGATGCACCTCGCGCGCCGACCCGGTGTCAACCACCAGTCCGGTGCGGGTGCGCAAACCCTTGTTCACCAGATGCAGGTGCACCGCACTGGTGGCGAGCAGCGCCGGGATCGCCACCCGCTCCCGGTCTGCGCAGCGATCGCTCAGGATCAGCACGGTGAAGCCCCGCCGCACCGCCTCCTCGGCCTGCGCGCAAAGCGATGCCAGGCGCGCCTCGATCCCCTCCTTGCCCCACAACACCGGGTAGACGATCTCGAGCTCGAAGGACCGGAACTTGCCTGCGGTGTAGAGGTCGATGTGGCGCAGTTTCGCCATATCCACGATGTCGAGCACCGGTTGGCTCACCTCCAGGCGCAGCGGTGGATTGACCGCGTTGAGGTCGAGCAGGTTGGGTTTGGGCCCGATAAACGACACAAGCGACATCACCAGATGTTCGCGGATGGGGTCGATCGGCGGGTTGGTGACCTGCGCGAAGAGCTGCTTGAAATAGCTGTAGAGCGGCTTGTCCCTGGCCGAGAGCACCGCGAGCGGAGAGTCGTTGCCCATCGACCCCACCGCCTCCTCGGCTGCCACGGCCATCGGCGACATGAGGAACTTGAGATCTTCCTGGGTGTAGCCAAAGGCTTGCTGGCGATCGAGCAGCGTGCCTTCGCTCGCACGCGCCACCTCCAGGGTTGCGGCTTTCCCGTGCGCCACCGCATCGTCGCCAATGGCCTTCACATCGTCGAGCTTCACCCGTACCGCCTCGATCCACTCGCGCCACGGTCGGCTGTTGGCCAGCTGATCCTTGAGTTCCTGGTCGTCGATGATCCGACCCTGCTCGAGGTCGATCAGAAACATCTTGCCGGGCTGAAGCCGCCACTTCTTGACGATCCGGTCTTCGGGGATCGGCAACACGCCCGCTTCAGAGGCCATGATCACCAGATCGTCGTCGGTAATGCAGTAGCGGGCCGGGCGCAGGCCGTTGCGATCAAGCGTGGCGCCGATCTGCCGGCCGTCGGTGAAGGCAATCGCTGCAGGGCCGTCCCAGGGTTCCATCATGGCGGCGTGGTATTCGTAGAAGGCCCTGCGCTTGGCGTCCATCAGCGTGTGCTGTTCCCAGGCTTCGGGAATCATCATCATCACCGCCTGCGCGATCGGATACCCCGCCATCACCAGCAACTCGAGGCAGTTGTCGAAAGTGGCCGTGTCGGATTGGCCCGGGTAGACGATCGGGTAGAGCTTGGCGAGGTCATCGCCCAGCACCGGCGAGCGCATCACGCCTTCGCGCGCACGCAACCAGTTGTAGTTGCCCTTCACGGTGTTGATCTCGCCGTTGTGGGCGATCAGCCGGTAGGGGTGCGCGAGGGGCCACTCGGGAAAGGTGTTGGTGGAAAAGCGCTGATGCACGAGGGCGAGCGCCGAGATCACCCGGGGATCGGCGAGGTCGCGGTAGTACTGGCCCACCTGCTGGCAAAGCAGCAGGCCCTTGTACACGATGGTGCGGGCCGACATCGAGGGAACAAAGTACTCGCGCCCATGGCTGAGGCGCAGCGCCTGGATCGCATGGCTGGCCATCTTGCGGATCACGTAGAGCTTGCGCTCGAAAGCATCGACCACCCGGACATCCGGACCGCGCCCGATGAAGACCTGACGGATCACCGGTTCCTTGGCCCGCACCGTTGGCGACATCGGCATGTTGCGGTCTACCGGCACATCGCGCCATCCAAGCAGCAGCTGACCCTCTGCACGGATGGCGCGTTCGAGCTCCTGCTCGCACGCAAGTCGCGACGCGTGTTCCTTGGGCAGGAAGATCATGCCCACGCCGTACTCGCCGGCCGCAGGCAGGCGTACCCCATGCAGTGCCATTTCCTCACGCAGGAAGCGATCGGGCATCTGAATCAGGATCCCGGCGCCGTCGCCCATGAGCGGATCCGCACCGACCGCCCCGCGGTGGTCGAGGTTGTTGAGGATCTGCAAGCCCTGCTCGACGATCCGGTGGCTCTTTTCCCCCTTGATGTGCGCAACGAACCCCACGCCGCAGGCATCGTGCTCGTTTGCGGGATCGTAGAGCCCTTGGGCGCTGCTGCCAAGGGTGGGAAGGGCGGCCTGCGGAGAGGGGTCAGGAACGTTCTTCAGCATGATTCGAGAGGTGTTTGGAGAGGCGCACGCCAGAAAGACCGGGACGCGCGCCGGAAACGGAACGCTGCGCGCGCCACAACCGCAGTCAGGTGCGCGCCAGATCCGGGGTTCCACAGCCGGTATCGACCCAGTATACGTGGGGCATCGCGGCATCGAGGGCGCAAGGGTCGCACAGCATGGGATCGACCGAAAAAACATGAACGGGGTGAAGCAAGAATCAGGCCTGGGAACGGTTCACACCGCGGGCGGCCCGGTGCACGAGGCAAGTGTCTGGCGCAGCCGATGCGCATCGACCGTACACACCACGGCCTTGCCGAGCCCCTCGAGCAGCACGAAGCGCGGAATTCCCGCGCGGGCCTTCTTGTCGGCCGACATCCAGTGAAGATACGCCTCAAACCCCCAATCGGGCGCGCGCACAGGCAGCCCCGCCTCGGCGATCGCTGCCACGAGCAGCCCACGCTCGCTGGCCGACAGCAGACCGAGGCGCTCCGACAGGTCGGCCGCCAGCACCATGCCGGCTCCCACCGCCTCTCCGTGGAGCCAGGTACCGTATCCGAGTCCGGCTTCGATCGCATGTCCGAAGGTGTGGCCAAAGTTGAGGATTGCGCGCCGGTCGTTTTCGCGCTCGTCCTCGCCAACCACTGCGGCCTTGATTTCGCACGACCGCACCACGGCCCGCTGCAGCGCAAGCGGATCGGCCCTGCGCAGCGCGGCCAGGTCGTCGACGACTGCCTGGAGATAAGTCACGTCGGCGATCGCACCATGTTTGATCACCTCGGCGAGCCCTGCGCTCCTTTCGCGTGCAGGCAGCGTTGCGAGCCAGCCTGTGTCGGCCACCACGAGGCGCGGCTGGTGAAAGGCGCCGATCATGTTCTTGCCCGCCGGGTGGTTGATCCCGGTCTTGCCCCCCACCGACGAGTCGACCTGGGCGAGCAAGGTCGTTGGCATCTGGATGAAGTCCACCCCGCGCTGGTAGCACGCTGCAGCAAAGCCGGTCATGTCGCCCACCACGCCCCCACCGAGCGCCACCAGCACGCAACGCCGGTCGAAGCGGTGGCCGAGCAGTGCGTCGAAAATCCTCTGCAGATGTTGCCAGTCCTTGCAGGCTTCGCCATCCGGAAGCAACACTTCGATCACCTGCGCCGCGTGCTCCCGGAGCGCCTTGAGCACCGGCGCAGCGTGCAGCGGCGCGACCGTGAGGTTGCTCACCAGCGCGACCTGCCTGGCCTGCACCAGCGGGATCCAGCGATCGTCGCGCGCGAGGACCTCGCCCCCGACGAGGATGTCGTAGCTGCGTTCGGCGAGCGCCACCTGCACCGTTGCGATCGCCCGCAGCTGCGGGCCGGGCCTCAGGCTCATGGCCTACGCTCGGAAGACTCCAGCGCCCGGTGCAAGCCGAGGCAACCGAGGATTTCGTTGACCACGCGCTCCGGCGCCTGCCGCCCGGTGGTCACGCAAAGATCCGCCACCTCGCGGTAGATCGGTTCGCGCGCCGCGAGCAACTCGGCAACCCGGGCCCGCGGATCTGCCGAGCGCAGGAGCGGCCGCGACCGGTCATGGCGCAGCCTCAGCCACAAGTCCTGCAGCGCCGCCTGAAGGTAGATCACCCGGGTATGCGCACGCAGGAGCACGCGATTGGCCTCGCGCAAGACCACGCCGCCCCCGGTCGCAAGCACAAGGCCGGTGGCTGGGCACAGCGTTTGCAGCAAGTCGCTCTCACGGCGGCGGAACCCTTCCTCGCCTTCGAGCTCGAAGATCGTCTGGATCGGCACACCGCAGCGTCGTTCGAGCTCGGCGTCCATGTCCACGAAGGGGCGCCCGAGGGCTCTTGCCAGGCGTTTGCCCACGGTGGACTTGCCCGATCCCATCATGCCCACGAGGGCGAGCGAGCGCACTTGCCCGGGCGCAGCCTCGTCCTCCACCGTCCCGGCAGGGTCGGCGCTTTCGCCTGTGTGTTCGCTGCCCATCCCGGGATGATGCCGCATTTGCCCTCAAAGCGGCGATAATCGAAGCATTCCTCGAGCCAAAGGCATGCCCTCCCCCCGAGTCCCTCCATCGGATGAGCCGGTTCCGGTACCTCGCGAGGCGAGCGTGCGGGCAAGGCCGCCCGCTCCTCCCCCCAGGCGCCCGCCTCCAGACACGGTGCTCAGCCACCTGATGCGCTGGTTGGGGCGCCTCGGCGCGCTCCTCGTGGTGGGGGGATTGTGCGCGGCCTGCTGCCTCATGCTCGCCTTCATCCTTGCGATGGACCGGCTGCCCACGGTGAATGCCCTCCTCGACTATCAGCCCAAGATTCCCTTGCGCATCTACACCGCCGATGGCCAGCTGATCGGCGAATTCGGCGAGGAACGGCGCACACCGCTGCGCGCCAGCGAGATTCCGAAGCTGATGCGCGATGCGGTGCTCGCGGCCGAGGACGCGCGCTTTTTCGAGCACCACGGCGTGGACCTGCTCGGAATCGTTCGGGCCGCGCTCGTCAATGTGACTTCGGGCGGCAAGGAACAGGGCGCCAGCACGATCACGATGCAACTGGCACGCAACTTCTTTCTCTCCACCGAAAAGAGCTACATCCGCAAGATCTACGAGGTGCTGCTTGCGATGCGCATCGAGGAAACCTTGTCGAAAACACAGATCCTCGAGCTCTACATGAACCAGATCTACCTCGGCCAGCGCGCCTACGGCTTTGCCTCGGCCGCACGGGTGTATTTCGGCAAGTCGCTGCAGCAACTCACGCCCATCGAGGCGGCGCTTCTCGCCGGTCTGCCCAAGGCTCCCTCGCGCTTCAATCCGGTGGTCAACCCGAAACGCGCGGCCGCGCGTGCGCACTATGTGCTCGGACGCATGCGCGCCGAGGGCTTTCTCACCGAAGCGCAGTACCGGGCCTCGCTCAACGAAGGTATCCGCGTGGTGCAGGCCTCGGCGGAATACCCGGTGCGCGCGCCCTACGTTGCGGAGATGGCGCGCAGGATGGCGGTGGATCTGTTCCGCGACGACACCTACGCTCTCGGACTCAGGGTCTACACCACCATCGACTCTGCGCAGCAACGCGCGGCCGAGGCCGCAGTGCGCAAGGGCATCATGGACTACGACAGGAAATACGGCTACCGCGGTCCTGAAAGCTACATCGAGCTCCCGGCCAACGACGAAGGCCTCGAGGAAGCGGTGGACAACGCGCTCGACGACCGCGAGGATGTTGACGACATGCTCGCTGCGGTGGTTCTCCGGGCCGATTCGCGGCAGGTCACGGTGAGCCGCGGAAAGCAGGGCAACTTTGTGGTCGGGCCCGAGGGCCTGAAGTTTGCTGCCGCTTCGCTTGGCGAACGTGCACCGGCGGCCCGCCGCATCCGCCGTGGCGCTGTCGTCCGGATCATGCCGATGGACGAGGGCAAGACCTGGGAGATCGTGCAGCTTCCCGATGTGCAGGCTGCGTATGTGTCGGCGCAGCGCGATGACGGGGCGATCCGGGCGCTGGTGGGCGGCTTTGATTTCGGACGCAACAAGTTCAACCGCGTGACCCAGGCACAACGCCAGCCCGGCTCGAGTTTCAAGCCCTTCATCTACTCGGCAGCGCTCGAAAAAGGGTTTCACGGGGGAAGCATCGTCAACGACGCACCGGTGTCGATCGATCCGGCGCTCACCGGCGGACAAGTGTGGGACCCCAAGAACTACGACGGAAAGTACGACGGACCGATGCCGCTGCGCACCGCGCTGGCGAGGTCGAAGAACATGGTCTCGATCCGGCTGCTGCAGGCCGTTGGCACCCGCTACACCCAGGGGTGGATACAGCGCTTCGGCTTTGAGCCCGACAAGCACCCCCCCTACCTCACCATGGCGCTTGGCGCAGGCAGCGTCACGCCCTTGCAGCTGCTCAACGGCTACGCGGTCTTTGCCAACGGCGGCTACCGCATCGATCCCTACCTGATTCGCACCATCACCGACCGCGAGGGCCGGCTGCTCGCCGCAGCCAGGCCCTTTCGCGCGGGCGATGAGGAAATCCGCGCGATCAGCCGTCGCAACGCCTTCATCATGGACAGCCTCCTGCACGAGGTGGCGGTGTCGGGTACGGCTGCCAAGGCAACCGCCACGCTCAAGCGCAACGACCTCGCCGGCAAGACCGGCACCACCAACGATGCGGTCGACGCCTGGTTTGCCGGCTACGGCGCCGACGTGGTCGCAGTGGCGTGGGTGGGTTTCGACACGCCGCGCAAGCTCGGCGAACGCGAAACCGGTGGCGGACTCGCGCTTCCGATCTGGATCAGCGCGATCGAGAGTTCGCTGCGCAACAGCCCGGAACGCAGGCCCTCCGCCCCCGACGGGGTGAATCTGGTCAACGGCGACTGGGTGTATGCCGAAGGGCCCGGCACACCTGCGGTTCAGCAATAGCGCTGCGGCCACAGCCGCGCGTCGGAGAAGCCGCAGATCAGCCGCGGCTGCGTGGTCGCATCCGTAGCGCTCAGGCCGCAGCCAGGTTGTCAGGAGAGGGCGTCGAGGCGCAGCGCAACTCCGGCATGGTGGGCGATCTCCTCGGAGAGCCGCACCCCGAGTTCACACCCGTCGCGGGTGTCGGCCCATCGGCCCTCGGCGCTGGTGCGGAAATGGTAGCCGCCACGACGCGAAGCCACCCACACTTCCTCGACCGCAGGCTGAAGGTTGATCACGATGCGCGAGCCATCGGCGAAACTCAGGCGCAACACTGCACCTTCGAGTTCGCAGTCGCAATCGAGGTCGTCGCGCTCGACCGCCCGATCCAGTGCCTCCTGGATACGCCTCAGGGTCGCAGCGCCGCGCTGCGCGAAGATCGAATCTGCCATGCTAACCTCGGAGGGATGATGCTGTGGGCGAAACCACCATGCCTTGCGGCCCTGCGCCCCACCGAACGCCCGATCCGGCGCCCGCCTTGACATCCTACCCTTTCTCTCTCCCCAGATCCCGCTTCGACCGCTGCCTGCGGCTTCTTGCGGGCCTCGTTGCATGCCTTGCTCTTTCCTCCTGCATGACCGCTTGCGGGCAGCGCGGGCCACTGGTGTTGCCCCCAAAGAAGGCACAGGCAGCGCCCGTGATCGGTGCAACCGCGTCTGCTGCGCTTCAGGCAGCCTGCCCGCAATGACCTTCACGCAGATGCCATGGATTGACTGCAGTGCGGGCGTGATGCATGCCGAAGAAGTGTCGCTGCCGGCGCTCGCTGCGCAATTCGGCACCCCAGCGTGGGTGTATTCCACGCAGGCCCTGCGTGCGAACTGGCGCGCCTTTTCCGCGGCGCTTGTCGGTCGCCCGGCGCTCGTGTGCTACGCAGTCAAGGCCAATGCCAACTTGTCGATCCTGCGGATCTTTGCCGAGGCGGGCGCCGGCTTCGATATCGTCTCCGGAGGCGAACTCGCACGGGTGCTTGCAACCGGGGTGCCTGCGCGAAAGGTGGTGTTTTCGGGAGTTGGGAAATCGCGGGCCGAGATCGTTGCGGCCCTTGAAGCGGGTGTGAAGTGCTTCAACGTCGAGAGCGCGGCCGAGTTGCACCGGATCAACACGCTGGCGTGCGGCCTTGGCTTGCGCGCCCCGGTTTCGCTGCGCGTCAACCCCGATGTGGATGCGCAGAGCCATCCCTACATTTCCACCGGACTCAGGGAGAACAAGTTCGGCATCCCCCATGGGGATGCGCTTGCGCTCTACCGCGAGGCAAGCGACCTGCCCGGTCTGAGGGTCACCGGCATCGACTGCCATATCGGCTCGCAGATCACCGCGATGGAACCCTTCATGGCTGCGCTCAACAAGCTGCTCGAACTCGTCGAAACCCTCGCTTCGCAGGGGATCGTGCTCGAGCACCTCGACCTGGGCGGGGGGCTCGGCATCACCTACAACGACGAAACGCCCCCATCGCCTGCCGCATTCATCGGCGCGATACGCGAGCGCCTCGACACGCACCCGATCGCGCGCAAGCTCGAAGCGGTCTTCGAGTTCGGGCGCTCCCTCGTTGGCAACGCCGGGCTTTTGCTCACCCGCCTCGAGTACGTCAAGCACAACGGCGAGCGGGCCTTCGCGGTGGTTGACGCGGCCATGAACGATCTGATCCGACCTGCGCTCTACCAGGGCTACCACCAGATCGTGGAAGTTGCGCCGCCCCCCGATCGCCCAGCCTCGCTCTACGACGTGGTGGGACCGGTATGCGAGTCAGGCGACTGGCTGGGAAAGAACCGCGCGCTGCGTTTGCGCGGCAACGACGATCTGCTCGCGATTCTCTCGGCCGGGGCCTACGGCATGGCGATGAGCTCCAACTACAACTCGCGGCCGCGGGCGGTTGAATTGCTCGTTGACAGCGGGGAAGTGCGCGTCATCCGGCCCCGCGAATCCGTCGCATCCATGCTGCAGGCAGAAGTCTGAACCCGAGCAGCACGAGCAGGAGCACCGACCAGGGCCCGGCCTCGGAGAAATCGTTCTTCCCTGCCTTGTGCCAGAGGTAGTGCAACACAACCAGAAGGGCCACACCGTAGATGCCGCGGTGCAGGGTCTTCCAGCGCTTTCCGAGCTTGCGCTTGGCGTTGCGGCTTGAGGTGAGCGCCATCGCGCACAGGATCGCGAAGGCGAGCATGCCAAGCGCGATGAAGGGACGGGTGGCGAGGTCGGCCAGCATTGTGGCGGCCTCGAACCCCTGGTCGAACCAGGCCCAGCACAAGGCGTGGAGACAGGCGTAGAAGAAGCAGGCCAGGCCCAGCGTCCGGCGCCATGCGATCGGCTGGGTCCATCCGGAGAGCCGATGCAGCGGCGACATCGTGAGCGTGAGCGCAAGGAACGCGAGCGTCCAGGTGCCGCTCGATCGCGCCAGAAACTCGGCAGGGTTGGGTCCCCAGGCGCCGGTGTAACCGAGCACCACCCAGCGCGCCAGCGGAAGGAGTGCGAGCGCAACAATCACGGTGCCCGCCGTCACAGGCATGCGCTTCAGTAGAACTTGCGCAAATCCATCCCGGCATACAGCGTTGCGACCTGCTCCGCATAGCCGTTGAACATCAGGGTCTTGCGTTTGCGGCTCAGAAGGCCATCTTCGCCGATGCGACGCTCGGTGGCCTGCGACCAGCGGGGGTGCGCCACCTCGGGGTTGACGTTGGAAAAGAAACCGTATTCCTGCGGGGCTGAGCGCATCCAGCTGGTGAGCGGCTGCTTTTCCACCAGACGGATGCTCACCAGCGACTTGGCGCTCTTGAAGCCATACTTCCACGGCACCACCAGCCGCACAGGCGCGCCGTTCTGGTTGGCCAGCACCTCGCCGTAGAGACCCACGCACATCAGGGTGAGCGGATGCATCGCCTCGTCGATCCGCAGCCCCTCGGTGTAGGGCCACTGGATCACTGAACTGCGCAAACCCGGCATTTGCTGGCGGTCGGCGAGCGTGACGAATTCCACGAACTTCGCCTGGCTGCGCGGCTCAACCCGGCGCAGCACTTCGCTCAAGGGGTAGCCGATCCAGGGAATCACCATCGACCAGCCCTCAACGCAGCGCATGCGGTAGATGCGCTCCTCGAGCGGAGCAAGCTTGAGGAGTTGCTCGATGTCGAAGGTCTGCGGACGCGCAACCTCGCCCTCCACCCGCACGCTCCAGGGGCGGGTCCTGAGCGACTTCGCATAGAGCGCCGGATCTTCCTTGTCGGTACCGAACTCGTAGAAATTGTTGTAGGTGGTCACGTCCTGATGGGCCGTTGGCTTCTCGATCGTGGACGACGCCGAGGGCGCAGCCTCTAGACGCGCAAGACCGGTGCCGGGCGGCGCCCGGAGGCTGGCCGCGCTCACCCCGTTTGCGCCAAGGCCTGCGGTGAGGCCCGCGGTGAGGCCGGCCGCCACGCCCGCCACTCCGGGTGGTGCAGTACCCAGCGCGCCGGGAGCCCCGGATGGTGCTGCACGCAGGGCGGCTACAGTCCTGAGCGGGGCGGTACCAAGCGTAGCCAGGGCGCCAAGCGCTTCAAGCGAGCGCCTGCGCGCTGCCCACACCTCTTGCGCGGTGACTTCGCTGGCGCGAGGCTCGCGCCCGAGCACCCGCTCACGTGCGAGGCAGGAGAGCGTTGTGGACTTCATGCGCGAACCGGTGCTCAGCGCAAACCGGCGATGTAGTCGGAGACCGCCTTGATTTCCTTGTCGGACAAACGTGCCGAGATCGTCATCATCTGCGCACTGTTGGCGCGGACACCCGAGCGAAACGCCACCAGCTGCGACTCGGTGTAGTCGGCATACTGCCCCTGCAGGCGCGGGTACTGGTCGGGGATCCCTGCACCGTTGGGGCTGTGGCAACCGGCGCAGGCTGGCACGCCCTTGTCGGTGATGCCCCCGCGGTAGATCTTCTGTCCGAGTTCCACCAGATCCTTGTTCTTTGCGGCCGCAGGCTTGAGTTTCTGCGTGGCAAAGTAGGCCGAGACATCGCGGATCTGCTGGTCGCTGAGCGCCGCAGCAAACCCCTGCATGATCGCATTGTTGCGTTCAGGGGGCTTGCCATCGGCCTGCGGCTTGAAGTTGTGCAACTGCTTGGCGAGGTATGCGGCATGTTGCGCTGCAAGCTTGGGATTGGCTGGACTCGGACTGTTGCCGTCGGCAGCATGGCAGCCGGCGCAGACCCCTGCGGCCACTTGCTGACCCGCCGCGGGGTCGGGCCTAGGGGCCCTGGCAGCCTTGTCCTGCGCCAGGGCAAGTCCGAGTCCAGACCCGGAAAATGCGCCGCTGCCCTGCGGCACCGGTGCAACGACAGGAAGCAGTGCGACGGTCGCACCCATCAGGAACCGGCGCGCAACCGAGGCTGCCCCTGCACACCGCTTGCGGGAATCAACTAAGGTCATGACGGCCTTCCGCTTGTGAAGTACTGATGAAGCGGCGGATTCTACAATAGGGCTCGAAATTGCCGGGAGTGTGTTGTCATCGCGATGAGTCTGCTGTTGAGCGCCGAGTTCGCCGCCACTGCCGCCTCGCTCGAGCAGTTGCCCAACGACACGCTGGCCGAGTTGGCCTTTGTGGGGCGATCCAACGCGGGCAAGTCGAGCGCCATCAACGCCATCTGCAGGCGCAAGCGGCTTGCCTTTGCTTCCCGGACACCGGGGCGGACCCAGGCGCTCAACCTCTTTGCCTTGCGCGAAGGCTCGAGCGCCAATGCACAAACCCTGGCGCGACTGGTGGATACCCCCGGCTACGGCTATGCGCAAGCGCCGCTTGCGCTCAAGCGGCAGTGGGACGGACTGGCGGGGCGCTATCTGCGCCAGCGCACATCGCTTTGCGCGGTGGTTCTGGTGAGCGATATCCGCCGGGGACTGACTGCGCTCGATCATGCCCTGCTCGCCTGGATTCCTGCACAGGTGCCGCGGATGATCCTCCTGACCAAAGCCGACAAACTCGCCTACCAGGAGCGACTGCGCGCGCAGGCCCTGGTCCGCGCACAGTTGCTTCCCGCCGAGAGCGGCGAGGAAGGCACCTGCGCCATGCCGCTCTTTTCGGCCACGAAGCACTGGGGCGTAGACGAGGCGCGCACCTGGATCGAGTCGCGACTGACCGCAAGGCCGGTATCCTGATCACCTGCGCTCGATCCTCAGGCCGGATTCGGATGTGCCCCATGCGCGCGCAAACCCCACGTTCAAGGAGATCACCGCATGAGCGCCCCCACACTAAAGGCTGACCCCATGGCCCGGTTTCCCGCCTTTCGCGCCCGCCGTACCCGGCGCATGGAGTTCTCGCGGCGCCTGGTGCGCGAGCATCGACTCAGCGTCGATCAGCTGATCTACCCGGTGTTCATCGTGGATGCGGTCAACCTGGAGGTTCCGGTGGCATCGATGCCCGGGGTGAGTCGCCACAGTCCCGACCGCCTGCTCGCGGTGGCCGAGGACTGCGTGCAACTCGGTATCCCGGTGCTCGCGCTCTTTCCGGTGATCGAGCCCGCGCTCAAGACGCCCGACGGCGCAGCGGCCACCGACCCCGAAGGCCTGGTTCCGCGCGCGGTGCGCATGCTCAAGAGCCATTTCCCCGAACTCGGCGTGCTCAGCGACGTGGCGCTCGACCCCTACACAAGCCACGGGCAGGACGGCGTGCTCGACGACACCGGCTATGTGCTCAACGACGAGACCACCGAAATCCTGGTCCGGCAGGCGCAGGTGCAGGGCGAAGCCGGAGTGGACATCCTCGCCCCCTCGGACATGATGGATGGGCGGGTGGGCGCGATCCGCCGGATGCTCGAGTCCGAGCGCCTGATCCATACCCAGATCATGGCCTACTCGGCCAAGTACGCTTCAGGCTTCTACGGACCGTTCCGCGACGCGGTCGGCTCCGCCGCAAACCTGGGCAGGAGCGACAAGAAAACCTACCAGATGGATCCGGCCAACAGCGATGAGGCGTTGCGTGAAGTGGCGCTCGACCTCGCCGAGGGTGCCGATATGGTGATGGTGAAGCCGGGAATGCCCTACCTCGACATTGTGCGGCGGGTGAAGGAGCACTTTGGCGTTCCCACCTTCGCCTACCAGGTGAGCGGGGAGTACGCGATGATCAAGGCGGCCGCAGGGCATGGCTGGCTCGACGAGAAGACCGTGGTGCTCGAAGCGCTGCTCGCATTCCGCCGGGCGGGTGCCGACGGCGTTCTCAGCTACTTTGCGCGCGACGCCGCCCGCTGGCTCGCAGCGTTGCGCTAGCCGGAGGCGGTTCGGGCAGGCTTGTCGAGTTCAACGATGCGTTGCAGGTGTGCGCTGCGTGACCCATGAGGCGCCGCGAGGCAGCAGCCTTAGTGGCGGATACGCCACCCACGGCCAAGCAGGACAAGCGCCAGCGCGCTCACGAGGAGTGCAAAGCCCAGCGACACGCCAAGGTCGACCGCCGCAGGGGCATCCGAGGCACCGAAGAAGCCGTAGCGCAGTCCGTCGATCATGTAGAAGAAGGGATTCAGATGTGCTAGTGACCGCCAGGGATCCGGCAGCGAATCCACCGAGAAGAACACCCCGGCAAGGAAGGTGAAGGGGTTGATGATGAACGACTGAAAGACCGAGAGCTGGTCCCACTTTTCAGCCCATAGACCCGCGATCACGCCCAGCGACGACATGAGCCAGGCCGACACCGCAAGGATCAGCAGGGTGAAGGCGGGATGCACCGGCACGGTGATCACGAAGGGAAGGGTGGACAGCCAGACGCACACGCCCACCACGAGTCCACGCACAAAACCTCCACCCACGTAGCCCAGGAACCATCCCCAGGCTGGCAATGGCGACAGCAGCAGAAACACCAGATTCCCGGTGACCTTGCTCTGGGTGAGCGAGGAGGATGCATTGGCAAAGGCGTTTTGCTGCAGCGACATCATGGCAAGGCCGGGCACCAGGAAGGCTGCGTAGCTGATGCCCCCGGGAAGATCGAGGCGGCCGCTCAGCACCTGCTGAAAGACCACAAGGAAGAGCACTGCAGAAATCACCGGCGCAAGAACCGTTTGCACCGACACCTTGCGGAAACGTCTGACTTCCTTGTGGAGCAGCGCAAAGGCGCCCCTCCAGGCCAGGTCCGGTGAGGCCGGACCTCCCCCTGCGGCCGCCGCCTGCGGCGATTCGGAGTGGGGCGTGGTGATCGAGCGCAAAGGCGCTGGCCTCTGCCGCAGGCAAGTGGCGCTCAGCGTGCGTCGCTGGCTTCGAACTCGGGTCGGTCCATCAGTTCCACATAGGCCATGGGCGCGTTGTCGCCGGCACGAAAGCCGAAGCGCAGGATCCGCACGTAGCCGCCCGGACGCTTGGCAAAGCGGGGACCGAGCTCGTCGAAGATCTTCACCACCATCTCGCGATCGCGCAGGCGGTCGAAGGCGAGTCGCCGGTTGGCCAGACTCGGGGACTTGCCCAGATTGATCAGAGGTTCAACCACACGGCGCAGCTCCTTGGCTTTGGGCAGCGTGGTCCGGATCGCCTCATGCTTGAGGAGGGCGTTGCACAGGTTGCGAAAGAGCGCGGTGCGGTGGCTGCTGGTACGGTTCAGCTTGCGAAGACCGTTGCGATGGCGCATGACGAATTCCTTTTCGAAGATTCAGAGCCGATCGAGGGTGGCGGGCGGCCAGTTCTCGAGCTTCATGCCAAGCGTGAGTCCGCGCGAGGCGAGCACTTCCTTGATCTCGTTGAGTGATTTGCGGCCCAGGTTGGGCGTCTTGAGCAGGTCGTTTTCACTGCGCTGGATCAGGTCACCGATGTAGTAGATGTTTTCGGCCTTAAGGCAGTTTGCCGAGCGCACCGTGAGTTCCAGATCATCCACCGGGCGCAGCAGGATCGGGTCGAGCTGCGGGGAACGCCCCGAAAATGCATCGAAGGCGTCACTGCCGCCCTCGAGCGAGGCAAACACCGAGAGCTGCTCCACCAGAATGCGCGCCGACTGCCGCACCGCCTCCTCGGGCTGGATCACCCCGTTGGTCTCGACGTCGATCAGCAGGCGATCCAGGTCGGTGCGCTGCTCCACCCGGGCGCTCTCCACCGCATAACTCACCCGGCGGACCGGGGAAAACGATGCATCAAGCACCACACGACCGATTCCATGGGTGTCGGAGCGGCCGAGATTGCCCGGAACATACCCACGCCCGCGTTCGATCTTGATCTGCATGTCGATCTTGCCGCCCTGCGTGAGGTGGGCGATCACATGCCCCGGGTTGACCACTTCCACGTCGTGCGGCACGTCGATGTCGCCTGCATAGACCGGGCCAGCCTGATCCTTGCGCAAGGTCACGAAGACCTCGTCGCGGTTGTGCAGCTTGAACACCACGGCCTTGAGGTTGAGCAGCAGGTCGACCACGTCCTCGCGGACCCCGTCGAGCGTTGAATACTCGTGGACTACCCCGGCAATCTGCACTTCGGTTGGCGCGTATCCCACCATCGAAGAAAGCAGGACGCGACGAAGCGAGTTGCCCAGGGTATGACCGTAGCCGCGTTCGAAGGGCTCCATGACCACCCGGGCATGGTTGGCACCGAGATGTTCCACCTCGACAATGCGCGGCTTGAGCATGGCGGTCTGCATGGTCGTTCCTTTTTTGACTGAGTAGATGACAAGATCAGGTTGAGCGGTCCGGTTTGGCCGGCACTGCGGCCAGCTGTCGCCAAGCCGGCGGCACCGGGGCCACACGCCTCCGCGCCACACGCCTCCGCGCCACATGCCTCCGCGCCGCACGCCTCTCTGCCAGCCACCGCAGGGCCAACAGACCCGAGGCCTGCGAAGCTGCGGCGGCACAGGCTGCAGCCAGCGAAGCAGCGGCCGAGGCCGAGGCCCTCGCGGCCACGCGCATCACCGCTGAAGGCGCACGACAAGGGTTTAGCGCGAATACAGTTCGACAATCAGGTTTTCGTTGATGTCGGCAGGTAGATCCGAGCGGTCGGGGTGCGTCTTGAACACACCCTCCATCCTGGTCTTGTCCACCGCCACCCACTGAGGAAAACCGTGCTGCTCGGCGAGATTGAGCGCGTCCTGGATCCGCGCCTGCTTCCTCGACTTCTCGCGCACCGACACCACATCGCTGGGACGGACCATCGCCGAAGGGATGTTGACAATGCTGCCGTTGACGGCAACTGCCCTGTGCGACACGAGTTGCCGGGCTTCGGCGCGGGTGGAGCCAAAACCCATGCGGTAGACCACGTTGTCGAGCCTCGATTCAAGCAGTCGCAACAGATTCTCTCCGGTGTTGCCCCGGCCGCTTTCGGCCTGCGCAAAGTAGCGCCGGAACTGTCTTTCGAGCACCCCGTACATGCGTTTGACTTTCTGCTTTTCGCGCAGTTGCAGGCCGAAGTCGGAGGTGCGCGCGCCCGAGGTCCTGCCGTGCTGACCGGGTCGGGAGTCGAGCTTGCACTTGCCATCCAGCGATCGCCTCGCGCTCTTGAGATAGAGGTCAACGCCCTCGCGCCGCGACAGCTTCGCCTTGGGTCCGGTATAACGTGCCACAGTCAGTTCCTTTCATCTGGCGCAAGGCTCGGCCTTGCCAAGGTTTGCCCGGTGCGGTCTCCGCCTGGTGAACTCCGGCGGCGCAGATCTCTCAAATGCGCCGCTTCTTCGGGGGGCGGCAGCCGTTGTGGGGCATCGGTGTAACGTCCTGGATCGACAGCACCTTGATCCCGAGGGCATTGAGCGCGCGAACCGACGACTCGCGGCCCGGGCCAGGCCCCCGGATCTGCACCTCCACGTTCTTCACGCCGCACTCCATCGCGGCACGCCCGGCCGCCTCGGCGGCCACCTGCGCGGCAAACGGGGTGGATTTGCGCGAACCCTTGAAGCCTGCGCCACCCGAAGTAGCCCACGCCAGGGCGTTGCCCTGACGGTCGGTGATGGTGATGATGGTGTTGTTGAAGGACGCATGCACATGCGCAATCGCGTCGCTCACGTTCTTGCGCGCCTTCTTGCGCGCCCGCGACGCCGCCGCCTGTTGCGCTGCCGTCTGACCCTTGGTTGCCATCCCTAAACCTCCGCCAAATACCGCACCTTGAATTCAAGCCTCTGCGAGACACCCGATGTGATGCGCAAAGTCGTCATTTCTTCAGCGCCACGCCCGCCTTGCGCGGACCTTTGCGGGTGCGCGCGTTGGTGCGCGTGCGCTGTCCGCGCACCGGCAGACCGCGGCGATGCCGCACCCCTCGGTAGCAGCCAAGATCCATGAGGCGCTTGATCGACATCGAGACCTCACGCCGCAGATCCCCCTCCACCACATAACGCCCGATCTGGTCGCGGATGCGTTCGAGTTCGGCGTCGTTGAGATCCTTCACCCGCTTGGAGTAGGCCACGCCGGCCGCATCCAGGATCGTGCGTGCGCGTCGGCGGCCAATACCGTAGATCGCGGTGAGCCCGATCTCGGCGTGCTGCCGGTCGGGAATGTTGATGCCAGCAATACGTGCCATGCCGCGCTCCGATCAGCCCTGACGCTGTTTGTGCCGGGGGTCGGTGCAAATCACACGGACCACGCCCTTGCGCTTGATGATCTTGCAATTCCGACAAATCTTCTTCACCGATGCGAGTACCTTCATGTCCAGCTTCCTCGTTGTTGATCACTTCGCCCGAAAGACGATGCGCGCTTTCGAGAGGTCGTATGGGGTGAGTTCCACCGTAACCTTGTCACCCGGGAGAATCTTGATGTAGTTCATCCGCATCTTTCCGGAGATATGCCCGAGGACCATATGCCCGTTTTCCAGCTTCACCCGGAAGGTGGCATTCGGCAGGTTCTCGAGGATCTCGCCCTGCATCTGGATCACGTCCTCCTTGCTCATCGGTGGGCCACCCCGTCAAGCGGCGCAGCCTCGGGAGGCCGCACGATTGCAGCAGGCAAACAGGCGCGGAGTGCACCGGTGGCGTGAGGCTTCGTTGTGCAGGACGGAGCGCGCATGGTGCAAGAAGCCTGCATCCTCAGCGTCCCAGCTTTCCGGCGTTGGCCTTGCGCAGCAGGCTCTCGTACTGATGCGACATCATGTAGGACTGCACCTGGGTCATGAAGTCCATCGTGACGACCACGATGATGAGGAGCGAAGTGCCCCCGAAGTAGAACGGCACATTCCACTTCAGGACCAGAAACTCCGGGACCAGACAGACGAGCGTGATGTAGCCTGCACCCACCAGCGTGAGACGCATCAGGACCTTGTCGATGTAGCGCGCAGTCTGGTCGCCTGGCCGTATCCCCGGAACGAAGGCGCCACTGCGCTTGAGGTTGTCGGCGGTTTCCCGGCTGTTGAACACCAGTGCGGTGTAGAAGAAGCAGAAGAACACGATAGCGAGCGCATAGGCGGTGATGTAGACCGGTTGACCAGGCGAAAGCGTGGCTGCAGCGTCGCGGATGAAACGTACCACCGGGTTTTCGCTCTCGCCGGAGGCGAACCACTGCCCGATCGTGGCCGGAAAGAGAATGATCGACGAGGCAAAGATCGGCGGAATCACGCCCGACATGTTGAGCTTGAGGGGTAGAAAAGAGGTCTGTCCACCGTAGATCTTGTTGCCGACCTGACGCTTGGCGTAGTTCACAATGATGCGGCGCTGCCCGCGCTCGACAAAAACGACGAACGCTGTGACTGCAATGACCAGAGCCACGATCACCAGTGCGGCAAAGGCTCCGATCGAGCCGGTGCGTACTAGTTCGGCCAGTCCGCCGATCGCACTGGGGAGTCCTGCCACGATGCCGGCGAAGATGATCATCGAGATCCCGTTGCCCAGCCCCCGCTCGGTGATCTGTTCGCCGAGCCACATCAGAAACATGGTGCCAGTCACCAGCGTGACCACGGCAGTGAACTTGAAAAGGAGCCCCGGATTGATCACCAGGCCGGGTTGCGCCTCGAGCGCAACCGCGATGCCAAAGCCCTGGAAGGTGGCAAGCGCGAGCGTGAACCAGCGGGTGTACTTGGTGATCGTGCGCCGTCCTGCTTCGCCCTCCTTGCGCAGGGCCTCGAGTTGCGGAACGACCGCCGTGAGCAGCTGCATGATGATCGAGGCCGAGATGTAGGGCATGATCCCGAGGGCAAACACGGTGAAGCGCGAGAGCGCGCCGCCGGAGAACATGTTGAACATGTTGAGGATGCCGCCGCTTTGCGACTTGAATAGTGCGGCGAGTTGGTCGGGGTCGATCCCCGGCACCGGGATGTGTGCGCCGAGCCGGTACACCACGATCGCAAGCAAAAGGAAGATGAGGCGCCCTCGCAGATCGCCATACTTTCCCGAGGAGGCGAGCGCAGCAACCCGGCTCATGCGGCACCACGGCCAGCACACGCAAGGCGCGCCGATGCGCGCCAGGCGCAAAGACCGATTCCCGAGGCCGTGAGCCTGCGCATCGCGGATTCACCGATCAAGCTCAAAGAACCTCGCCACCTGCAGCCTCGATCGCCTTGCGCGCGCCTGCGGTTACGCCAAGACCCCTGAGGACCACCCTGCGCTCGAGCGAGCCGGACAGGATCACCTTGGCTCTGCGCGCGGTCTGGTGGGCAACCCCGGCCCGCTTGAGCGCAAGCAGGTCGATGTTGGTGGTGTTGATGCGCGCGAGGTCGGAAAGCCGCACTTCCACCTGATCGAGTGCACGCAGCGAGGTGAACCCGCGCTTGGGCAGCCGACGATGCATCGGCATCTGCCCGCCCTCGAAACCCACCTTGTGAAAACCGCCCGAGCGGGACTTCTGCCCCTTGTGCCCGCGGCCCGCAGTCTTGCCGAGGCCCGAGCCGATCCCGCGCCCGACGCGCTTGCGCGCGCGTGCAGAACCTTCTGCAGGTGCCAAACCGTTGAGTTTCATCGTCTTGAGCCTCTCAATCCTTGAGCTTCGAAAAATCGGTCAAGGCCTTCGCGCAACCCACTGCGACCGACGCTTCTGGCATCGCCCAGGCCTGTCGACATCGACCGTTGCTGCCGGCAACGGGCCCTCAATCCACCTTCACAAGGTAGGCCACCTTGCTGATCATTCCGCGCACCGCTGGCGTGTCCTCGAGTTCGCGGCTCTGCCGGATGCGCTTGAGCCCCAGGCCGAGTACCGTGTCGCGGTGCGAGGTGCGCGTGCCGTTGGGCGATCGCACCAGCGTTACCTTCAGTGTCTTCTTGCTCATCGCATGCTCCTGTCAATGGACCATAACGCTCGCCCATAACCCTGCTGCCCCACAACCCTGCCCCGTAACGACCCTGGGCGACCGCCTGCCGCGCACCACCCGCAGGCAGGTTGCGCGGTTGCGCAGCATGCCCTGATTCAGGCAAGGATTTCCTCGACCGATTTGCCGCGCTTGGCCGCGATCTCGGCCGGAGTGTTCATGTTCTGCAGCGCATTGAGGGTGGCACGCACCAGGTTGTAGGGGTTGGTGGAACCGAGTGCCTTGGCCACCACGTTGGTGATACCCACCACCTCGAAGACCGCCCGCATCGGCCCCCCTGCGATGATCCCGGTACCTTCGGCCGCAGGAGCCAGATACACGGTGGAAGCGCCGTGCTTGCCCTTCACCACATGCTGCAGCGTGCCGCTGCGCAAGGGGATCCGCACCATGCGCCGACGCGCCTCGTCCATCGCCTTTTGCACCGCAACCGGCACCTCGCGCGCCTTTCCCTTTCCCATGCCGATGCGGCCATCGCCGTCGCCCACTACGGTGAGTGCGGCAAAACCGAGGATTCGTCCGCCCTTCACAACCTTGGTGACGCGGTTGACGCCGATCATCTTCTCGCGCAAGCCGTCGTCGCGCTCTTCGCTGCCCATCTTGGGAACAATCTTGGCCATGTTTTCCTATCCGTATCCTTGAAACAGGTGGCGCAGCCGCCGATCAGAACTTCAGCCCGGCCTCGCGCGCTGCGTCGGCAAGCGCACGTACACGGCCGTGATAATGAAACCCGCTCCGATCGAAGGCAACCGCCTCGATTCCGGCTGCCAGGGCCTTCTGCGCAATCCGCTGACCCACGATCGCAGCGGCTGCCGCGTTGCCTCCCTTGCCACTCGCGCCTGCGAGTTGTGCGCGCACTTCGGGCTCGACACTCGAGGCTGCGGCGAGTACACGGGCGCCGTCGGAATCGGTGATGCTGGCGTAGATGTGCAGATTCGAGCGAAAAACCGTGAGGCGCTCGGCGCGGAGCTGCTTGATCTTCAACCGGGTCTGGCGCGAACGGCGCAGTCTCGACTCTTTCTTGCTCGGGTTCATCCTTGGTCACCTGACTCGTTGATCACCTGGCCACGCCCTTGGCGAAGGCCCCTCTTTACTTCTTCTTGGTTTCCTTGATCACAACCACCTCGCCCGCGTACCGGACCCCCTTGCCCTTGTAGGGCTCGGGCGGCCGGTAGGCTCGCACTTCGGCGGCCACCTGGCCCACGCGCTGACGGTCACTGCCCTTGATCAGGATCTCGGTCTGTGTTGGCGTTTCCGCGCGCACACCGGGGGGAAGTGCATACACCACCGGATGCGAGAACCCGAGAGACAGGTTCAAGGCGTTGGCTTGGGCCTGAGCGCGGTAGCCCACGCCAACCAGGGTGAGCTTCTTCTCCCAGCCTTTGCTGACCCCGTGGATCATGTTGGCGACCAACATCCGGAAGGTTCCCGAGAGCGCGTTTGCCTGCCGCGAACCATCGCTTGCGTGCACCCGCAGGGTGTTGGACTCCCGCGCGATGCGCACAAGCGGATTCGCGCGCTGGGTGAGCGTGCCCAGAGGGCCCTTGACCACGATTGCATCGTCGTTGAGTTCAACCTCCACCCCGGCAACAATCTCGACCGGCATTCTCGCGATACGTGACATGGCAGGTCTCCGATCAGGCGACGAAGGCGAGCACTTCGCCGCCCACGCCGTTTGCGCGCGCGCGGCGATCGGTCATCACCCCGCGCGGGGTGGAGACGATCGCCACACCCAGTCCGTCCATCACCTTGGGAATCGACGCCTTGCCCCTGTAGACCCGCAACCCCGGACGCGAGACCCGCTCGAGCCTTTCGATCACAGGGCGGCCAGCGTAGTACTTGAGTTGCACATGCAGGTGCGACTTGGCGCCTTCGCTCTCGACCCGGAAGCTCTCGATGTAGCCCTCCTCCTTGAGGACCTGCGCAATCGCCGCCTTGAGCTTTGACGAAGGCATGGTGACCGCCACCTTTTCCACGCTCTGGGCGTTGCGGATTCGGGTGAACATGTCGGCGATGGGGTCGCTCATGCTCATGAAGGAGTCCTTTCGCTGGGATCTGAATCGTTTGGTGCAGACCGTGCCGACACCGCCGGCGCCGATGCTGCGATGGAGCCCGGCCGGTTCACCAGCTTGCCTTGACCATGCCGGGAATCTCCCCGCGCATCGCGATTTCGCGCAACTTGTTGCGACCGAGCCCGAATTTGCGGAACACGCCCCTGCCGCGACCGGTGAGTTCACAACGGCTGCGCACCCGCGTGGGATTGGCGTTGCGCGGCAGTTGCTGGAGCCTGAGCCGAGCCTCGTAGCGGTCCTCATCGGAGCGCGAAGTGTCGTCGATGATCGCCTTGAGCGCAGCCCTGCGCGCAGCGAACTTCTTCACCAGCGCCTCGCGCTTGAGGTTGCGGTTGATCACCGAAAGCTTGGCCATGGTTACTCCCTGGTGTCGGCCTAATGCCGGAATGGAAAGCGGAATGCGGTGAGCAGGGCCTTGGCCTCATCGTCGGATTTCGCGGTGGTGGTGATCGAGATGTTCAGGCCCCTGACAGCGTCGATCTTGTCGTATTCGATTTCCGGAAAGATGATCTGCTCGCGCACACCCATGTTGAAGTTGCCCCGACCGTCGAAGGCCTTGGCCGAAATCCCGCGAAAATCGCGCACCCGCGGCAACGCCACAGTCACGAGACGGTCGAGGAATTCGAACATGCGCACGCCGCGCAAGGTGACCATCGCTCCGATCGGGTAGCCCTGCCGGATCTTGAAACCCGCAATTGCCTTGCGTGCCTTGGTGACCACTGGCTTCTGTCCGGCGATCTTCGAGAGGTCGCCCATTGCATGCTCGAGTACTTTCTTGTCGGCCACAGCCTCCGACACACCCATGTTGAGCGTGATCTTGGTGATGCGCGGAACTGCCATCACCGAGGGATAACTGAATTGCGTCATCAACTGTGGAACCACCTGGTTCCGGTACATCTGCTGAAAGCGTGCCATGGAGGTTTGCTCGCTGTGTGGCCTGGATCGTGAAATGAGGTACCGCCAACGGGTTCAACGCGGGCGCGCCGGATCAGGCGCGGACCTGCTCCCCGCTGGACTTGAAGAAACGCACCTTGGTACCGTCTTGGAGTGAACGGATCCCCACCCGGTCGCCACGCCCGGTGGCCGGGTTGAAGAGCATCAGGTTGGAGCGATGAATCGGCAAGGTCTTCTCGCGGATTCCCCCCTCCACGCCTTTCATCGGATTGGGCCGGGTGTGCTTGAGAACCACGTTGACGCCCTCCACAAGGAGCGACTGGTCGTTGATGCGGCGCAGCACCGTGCCGCGCTTGCCCTTGTCACGTCCGGTGATCACCACCACTTCGTCGCCTTTGCGGATCTTCTCCATCGCTGATCTCCTGGCCGCCTAAAGCACTTCAGGGGCGAGTGACACAATCTTCATGAAACGCTCGGTTCGCAATTCGCGGGTGACCGGCCCGAAGATGCGGGTTCCAATCGGTTCAAGCTTGTTGTTGAGCAACACCGCAGCGTTGTCATCAAACTTGATGAGCGAACCGTCGGAGCGCCGAACACCCTTCGCAGTGCGTACGACCACTGCGTTGTAGATCTCGCCCTTTTTCACCCGTCCGCGGGGTTGAGCCTCCTTGACCGACACCTTGATGATGTCGCCAATGCTTGCGTAGCGGCGCTTGGAACCCCCAAGGACCTTGATGCACATGACCGAACGCGCACCGGTGTTGTCGGCCACGCCAAGCCTGGACTCTGTCTGAATCATGATGAGCTAC
>Ga0194124_10001827_pt1 | contig 25515 bp, 29 predicted proteins | sample TA2KigCas0mmetaG_FD_148605 | JGI IMG/M metagenome (GOLD analysis project Ga0194124, IMG submission 148605) | Freshwater microbial communities from Lake Tanganyika, Tanzania - TA2015031 Kigoma Deep Cast 0m | ecosystem: Environmental > Aquatic > Freshwater > Lake | place: Tanzania: Lake...
CCATTTTTGTTTTTGGAACTCACGCAGTTAGAACAACAGAATAATCTGTATATTTCTTTTCCTTTTTTATCTTTTTGATGTTTCAATTCATTATAACATTCACAACATTTTTGAGATGTATAAAATTCATTTATCGTAATTGTATCATATTTCTTATGTATTAGTTTCCTTAATCCTTTATTCATCGTAGGCATCATATGTTTCATTTGTGTATCTCTACTCCAATTTCCATAACCAATAATAATGTTTTCTCCAAATGTTTCTTTTATTTTATTCAAAAATGTATCAATACTTTTCTTACCATAACTATATTTACGAAATTTCATTTTTCTCCATACTTCTTTTCTGTAAAAATCATTTGTTTCTTTATTTAACTTATCCTTCTCAATAAGATATAATTTAAATTTTTCATAATTAATTAATTTGCTATTTTGTATTGATAAACGAGTTTCTTTTTCTATTATATTGTTTCGTTTCTTTTCTTGTAATAATATCCTCTCGTTTCTTTTTCCATAACTTTCTACCTTCCTTTGTGATGCTGTAAATTGAAGTTTATTTCCATTTTTATCCATCATATACACTAATGAATGTTTTCCAGGGTCACAACCAACTATATTTCTGTCTTTCAAAGTTTCTAATTGTTCTTTGGATAAATCATTGATGTAATAAAAATCTTGTTCTTCCAATAAAGGAACTTTTGAACCCCATTTTTTATCTTTCAAATCTTTACGAATAAATAATAAACAACAACTAATACCATCAGTTTGGATTTGGTTATGAAATTGATAATGTTTATTCTTGAATATTCTATTGTTTAAATTTAATAAATTACTCCATACTTCATTTTGTTTTTCTTTTACATTACTTAATAACTCACCCTTCTTAATTTTATTTCCTTCTTTGTCTTTTTCAGGACAAAATAAATTAATAATACAAGCAGTATCTAAACAAATATGTTTTGGAATAATATTATTTCGTAATGGTAATGGTTGAAATAATTTATGTTCCATTTTTTCTAATACAGAATTCATATATAACATTCCTTTCAAATATTCAAATGGTCTAACTTTCACATCATAATGAACTGATTTTTTAATTTCAGTGGGTAATATGTTATGTAAATGAGTTTCTTTCCATTCATTAAACAATTCATTTGTATCAGTTAATTCCATAATGTTTTTTTTGAATTGAAATAATACTGCTTTATCTTCTGTAATACTATCAGTTGTTTTATTGATAAATCGTAAAAAATGTTGGATAAAATGTTCTTGAATATTGTTGTGTAAAGATGTGTGAATTTGAGTTGCTAAATAAGGTAATAAAAAGGTTGTATTCTTTAAATTAGTTTTTTCGTGATTGAGTAAAGGTTGGTATTCGGTTTTGTAAAATTCTTCTAATGTGTCTAAAAGTTCGGTGTCTTTACATTTCTTACCTCTATTATCACGAGTTCCTAATGTCTTAATACAATAAGAAATAAATGTATCGTTTAATTCAGGTAAAGGGTTATTATTAGTAAAACAATAAAGAATATATAACCTAATGAATTGATAAGTATGTATGACTAAATCATTCATTTCAAATACTAAATTATTTATAACAGGTTGTATCATTTCACGATTAAGTAAAATCGTTTTAAGTGGAATTTTGAAAGTTTTGTATGCCGACTTTTCATTATTCCTAAATTCTTGGAATACATCCTTTGGTTTTTTCTTTTTCACCATTCTATAAATATACAAAAGAAAATATTTTTATATAGTTTTTTATATAATTAATTATATAATTTCCTAAATATTTTCTTTTTCCAATTTTTCTTTTTCTAATTTTGCCTTTTTATTTAAATATGCTGTCCTCGCCCATTTTTTTTTCTGCTCTTCTGTTGGTGTATATGTGTAATTTTCTTTATATTTCTTGACTTTTTCTTTTATTTTTTTTTTTTGATTTTGGTAGTATTTTTTCATATTAGATGGAGCAGTATATTTTTTCAAATGTTCTTTAGTTTCAACTAATTCAAATTTAGTTTTTTCTAATTCTGCTTTTAGAATACTTATTTCATTAATAAGTTCTTCGTTATTCATTAAGGTAATATAATAAATTATTTTTATATATTTTTCACTATATAAAAATCGGCGTTTATAATTATTTCATTTCATTTATAGATATATCAATATACTCATACATGTATTCACGAATGCTATCATAATCTGGATTGTATAACCAATGAAGTTTGCCTGCCTCATAATAATCCACAACTATTTCAAGCATTGCTTCATCTATTTTAGGTCTGTTGACATAAATAACATGAAATAATTCCATTTCATTATATGGTAAATATCCTTCATTCATTCTTCCAATGGTCAAGTCTGTTTTGAGAATTTCACTTATATGATTTCTCAAAACATCAAAATAATCGCAAAAGTTGTCTGCATAATGTGCCATGATTGTTGAATTTTGAATTCACAATATTTATAATTCGTTATGCTGAAAGATAAAAGATAAAAAAGTATTTCAATTTTATTTATTTATTTTTAAGGGAATTCCTCTAATTTTGCAATCCAAGATTTAAGGGAATTCCTCTAATTTACCAATCCAAGATTTAAGGGAATTCCTCTAATTTTGCCAATCAAGATTTAAGGGAATTCCTCTAATTTCAAAGAAAGTCCTTCTTATCAATCACGACTTCTTTCGCAATATTTTTGATGATTTTATCTTCTTTTTCAATGTCGTTGTCTCCAATTCCACCCATTGCTTCAATCACTAACTTGCTATACTGGTCCGCATATTTTGATTCGCTATAATTGCATCCAGGATGTTCCAATTTGAATTTAGAGAGAAGATTTTGGTTCTTGATGGCGACGCGTTTAATCACCTTCCTCAATTTATTCTTCTCATCGGTATCTCTCTCCCATTTATCTTCGTCTTTAATATAGATGACTTCTCTCTTTTTATCCGCACAATGAACAGGTCGTTTATGAACATCCATCGCTTGTAAATTCTTGACGATGATGTTGGAAATTCCTTCCACAAACCCAACCTTTCCCACATTTTCAAGATCCGAGATCTGTAGATGGAGAGAATCCACAAAATCGGTGATGTTCATGGCATCTTTACACGTTTCGTTTAAAAAGACATTTAAATTAAACGTTTTATTATTATTATTCACATTTTGTAACATGATAGTCTGGTTTGGACCGCTCTTGGATAATTCCATAATGGTCTTGTTTTGTTCCACTAACAGGGACGTTAAATCCGTATTTTGTTTTAACACGCTTAAGACTAATTCTGGTGTGATTTGATTTACTGGGTCATTTATTTTATCGTCATACTCTTTTTCAGAAAATTGACAATTTTTCTTGTGTTTCCAAAGGCCGCTGAGCGTTTTATAGTCTCGCATGCAATTGCAAAAAAAGGTTCTCGTAAGGGGATTTTTGGGATTTCCACTTGATTTCCAATTATTTCCATTGTGACGATCCGAATGTTTGCGAGTAGAAAGATGTTTGGAATAATCCTTTTTACTAGACGTTATATAGTCACATAATACACATTCGAAAATAGGGTGGGATTTTTTGGGATTTTTTATTTCCATTATCCTTAATATTTGGAAATAAAAAAATCCCTTTAAGTTTTTTTTTGAAAAAATTATCGTCACAAACTTTTTTTTTGTCGTTTCAAATGTGACCATACTTTTTTTTTTCGTCACCTTTTTTTTTCGTCAGTAAGGAGTTTTTCGTTGGGTCATTTTTGGACATTTATTTTTGTCCATTTTGAAAAATTTAAAAAACTTTCCCAAGGCATTTTTGTGAATTTGTCTACGCCATGTAGAGAGACCGAAATTTCAAACATGTCTCTACATTATGTAGGCGACTCTTATAAAACGGAGGTCTTTAAGTAGGGTTAATAATATATTATATTTTTTTATTCGAATTTAAAGGGAACGGTCTTTAAGTAGGGTTAAGAATATATTATATTTCCGAAATGGAATTTAAAGAAATAGGTCTTTAAGTAGGGTTAAGAATATATTATATTTTCGTAAAAGAATATAAAGACGACTGTTAAAGAAAAATTGATTTAAATATAACTTATTAGTTGTATTGAAAGAAAATGTGTCTATTTGAAGGTTGTAAGACTCGACCAACTTATAATATGGAAGGTCATAAAGCATTATATTGTTCTCTTCATAAAAAAGAAGGAATGGTTGATGTTATAAACAAAACTTGTCTATTTGAAGGTTGTAAGACTCGACCAACTTATAATGTGGAAGGTCAAAAAGCAATATATTGTTCTCTTCATAAAAAAGAAGGAATGGTGAATGTTAAAAACAAAACTTGTCTATTTGAAGGTTGTAAGACTCAACCGCATTATAATGTGGAAGGTCAAAAAGCAATATATTGTTCTCTTCATAAAAAAGAAGGAATGGTAAATGTTAATAACAAAACTTGTCTATTTGAAGGTTGTAAGACTCAACCAACTTATAATGTAGAAGGACAAAAAGCATTATATTGTTCTCTTCATAAAAAAGAAGGAATGGTAAATGTGATATCCAAAACTTGTCTATTTGAAGGTTGTAAGACTCGACCAACTTATAATGTGGAAGGACAAAAAGCATTATATTGTTCTCTTCATAAAAAAGAAGGAATGGTTGATGTGATATCCAAAACTTGTCTATTTGAAGGTTGTAAGACTTTACCAACTTATAATGTAGAAGGTCAAAAAGCATTATATTGTTCTCTTCATAAAAAAGAAGGAATGATTAATGTTAAATCCAAAACTTGTCTATTTGAAGGTTGTAATACTCAACCAACTTATAATGTGGAAGGTCAAAAAGCAATATATTGTTCTCTTCATAAAACAGAAGGAATGATTAATGTTAAAAACAAAACTTGTCTATTTGAAGGTTGTAAGACTATACCAACTTATAATGTGGAAGGTCAAAAAGCAATATATTGTTCTCTTCATAAAAAAGAAGGAATGATTGATGTTAAATCCAAATCTTGTAAAAGTGATTGGTGTTTTACGCGTGTTCAAGATAAATATGATGGATATTGTTTATTTTGTTATATGAATATGTTTCCAGATAAACCAGTGTCACGTAATTATAAAACCAAAGAATTTGCAGTGGTTGAATACATAACATCCACATTTCCTGATTTGAATTGGATTGCAGATAAAATAATTAATGGTGGTTGTTCAAAGCGAAGACCAGATTTGTTATTGGATTTGTTGTATCAAGTTATCATTATAGAAGTGGATGAAAATCAACATATAGATTATGATTGTAGTTGTGAAAATAAACGGATTATGGAACTATCTCAAGATTTGGGGCATAGACCTATCATTTTCATTCGATTTAATCCAGATGATTATGAACAAGATGGAATGACTGTATCTTCTTGCTGGGGGATTGATAAGAAAGGAATATGTGTGGTTAAAAAATCAAAAAAGAATGAATGGACCAAACGATTACATGTGTTAGAAGAGTATATACAATACTGGACCAATCCAAATAATATAACAAATAAAACAATTGAAATAATACAGTTGTTTTATGATGAGTAATAATTAAAGTCTATATTATAAGAAAATTGAAATGCTTTTTCATCTAAAATCGTGTTTCATATAACCATGTATCAACCTACTGAATTTAACGACGGCAATCATATTATTATTAAACATAATGTTCCATATTACCATTATACAGGTTCAACTTATAAAGATAAATTGAAAAATGGTATTTCCTTGGATTATATATTTGAATTAGAAGATAGTTGTAAATATCTTTTATTCAAAGAAAATGAATACGAAAAAGATTATGATAAAAAAGAACAAGAAAAAGTATTGGAAGAAGAAATAAATAGAATACAATCTATGATTGATTATGAAGAATATTATGGATTATATGAGCAAAATGAGTATAAAACTATTCCTTCTATGCGCAAAGGTAAATGGACGCCATTTAAAAAAAGAAATGCCAGAAATATGAAAAAGAATACCATTCGACAAAAAGGATATGCAGATAAATTATTCACTATTGAACAACACTTATCTGATAATATAGATATAGATGATGCAAATTCATGTAATGAAGAAGAATATTTAGAATATAATGATGACGATAATATTTCAGAACGATCTTGTTATTGCATTTGGTGCAGAGGTGGTTGGCACTAAACTAAACATATTTATTGATAATATTGTGATATTTTTTTATTCGCCATGTGTTTGCACAAACACTTCCAATTCATTGACATCGATATGAGGTAAATTGGGATGTGCTTCCCAAAAATATTTACAATATGCCCAATCAAACTCACATTCCACGCTATACCATTTCAACTTCTCTCGAATCAATGCCTTATATAATCCCTCTGGCAAAAATTGGAGACTTTGTCTTGGTAACACATAACATAATTGGACTAATGTGGATACTGGATGTTTCGGTTTGTTTGGGACCAATTCGGTGTCAAAATAAGGAATATATTGGATCAGATCTGCCAATAACGGAGGATAATTATATTGATAACACCATCTCCAGTCAGGACATCCTGATGTATAATATTTCATGGTCCATTCTAATCCCTCCAAATAATTGACACATATTTGACGTCTGCGTTCGTCGTCGATGGTTACTTGGAACAATGCCTTATAATATCGAGTTTGCCAATGATCTTTATACGGATTGATATATTTCTCGACTTCGCGTTCATAAGTGGGCGTATTCGTAAAGGCAGTCAATTGCTCTTCTTGGGTTTTTCGAGGTAATCGATTCCGCTCTTTTCGATCCCTCAATTTATGTTCCTGTTTCAAAAATTCATGCTCATTCGTCGCCAAAAACTGGACCAATTTACGAATACTTTTCCAGTTCAGTTTGGTGCCGTCTGTTAAATATTCATTCGTGCCTCCGATGGTCGCTTGGTATGCCTGTATCATTTTATCCATTCCTCCTGTTCGGATATTGATGGCAGGGAAATGCGGCATGAAATCGTTACCCAGGAAAAAACATAAGAGAATATAATCATAGATGCGTAGATTTTGTTGTTCTCTCGATAATTCTTCCTCATTATTCATGGTGAGTGTAATTGTTCTTGCCAATTCTGGAATATCCAGCATATAATGCTCATTGGGTTCAAACTCGGAATGAATGGACTGAATAAAATGCGGCGTCTCTCTGAATAAATAGAGATTGGGTGCAACCGGTAAATGATTGATGGATAACATAATCAAATCCGCATCCAACCCATATATGACGGTATTATTGGATTGATGTTCCAATGCATTCTCTCGGATATAATCGAAAATCTTATGCTCTCCTTCCCCACAATCATTGCTCCCTGAAAATCGAATCGTCTTTAAACCATATTTGGTTGGGTCAATAAACGCGTTTTTTACTTGTATGTCAAGTGTTTTCATAAAGGGTGTTCCAGGAGTGATGACGGTTGTATTCCATGGATCAGGTTCTACCGAGCGCGTAATGGATCTTGATACCGATGTTTGGTATAGCGACTTGAATCGTCTGGATCGTTGTTGTTCTAATTTGGCGACAGGAGCAACTCCATCAAAGGCAATAAAGACTGTATTGGTTGGTTTCAATAATTGAATATGGTCTTTGATTCCGGCAATGACCTTGACAATAATTTCGTTGGTCATATGTTCGGTTTTAACGGACTTATCCATCTTATACACGGCATCATAAATAAGCGAATTACAATCCAAATATAAGTTATGGACATGAAAGGATGCAGATACTTTTTTGATGATATTGCTATGATTTTTGATTAAATATGTAAAATAACTTGGGACTCCCATTTTACATATATATGGTGACATCTATTTAAATCCTATTCCTTATTATAATGAAGATCTATCCTCTTCCTTTTATTGGGATTTATGATAAATTAAATATGTATTCTTATTATATGAGTAGTCAACCAATGAAAGTGGGTGGTTTATCAGATTCACCTTTACAATTGTTTCAACCCATGAATTTATTAGTATTCGTCTCCTTTTTCTCTCCCATAATACTTGCCATGAGTGTAACAAGTATGTCCTTCATATTTCAAAATTTTAAAGGACTCATTTATTTAGGATTTTTGATTGGATGTTGTGTGGTCCGAAGTTATATTTACATGAATGCCGGTGCCAGTCCTATCATAAATGATAAAACCATCTGTACTTCTGTTCAATATAGTAAATATGGTAATCCGACATTTAGCGCCTTTGTTTTTGCTTTCACCATATCTTACTTATCCATTCCTATGTTCAGCAATAATTCCGTCAATTATTGGGTATTTGTTTCTTTAATCACCTATTTTTTCTTGGACATCTTTGTCAAAATGTATAAAAAGTGTATTCTGCAAATGGGCGATTTGTTTTTGAATGTCTTATTAGGAGTTGCTTCTGCTGCAGCAATTGTTACATTAATGTATACTGGTGGATCCGGTAAATACTTATTTTTCAACGAAATATCCAGTGATAAAGAAATGTGTTCTCAACCCAGCACTCAAACCTTTAAATGTAGTTTATATCAAGACGGCACATTGGTTAGCGAATTATAAAGTGATTTCTTGATTAGTATCTTTATCAATAGTAATGGTTTGTTCCTTATCAATGGTAGGTTCCTTATCAATGGTTGGTTCTATAACATTATCAATGGTAGGTTCCTTATCGATTTTAGGTGGAATAAATGCATATTTATATTTATGTATCCAAGCAATGAATTGTTTGATTACAAATCCGCGTTGAAACGATTCTGCCAATAGTTTCATATTTCCCTTGGTGTTATACTTGGCAATAAATTGATTTATAACATTCGGTAAATCCATGGTTGCATACTTATCCATATGCACATAATTATACAACGGTTTTCTCTTTTTGGCATTTACGTAATTATGGAATAAATATAACATGTTTTTGAAATCCGTTTTGGTTTTATAATCACTTAACCGTATCTTCGCTAAAAACTGAGAAGCGTCCTTCGAACAGTCTGGACAAGGTAAATATTTACAAATCTGGACAATCATCATATACATAGACGGAATGACCGCTTGATAATGTTCAGGATTCATTTTTTCAATTAATGTATGAAACAATGTCCATATTGCTGGACCCCAAACTTCTGGTGGTGACATTATTATATGAATAGAATATAAAAAATATAAAGATATAACATAATTTACCTATATGACACATTATGTTATTGAAGAAGACATCGATTTTTATAATGAATTATATGCCACGAATGCTAGTGAATCTGCCAATGCTGTATGCTTAATTACAAACCAACCTTTAACAGATAAATCTATCACTATGTTATGTGGGCATACATTCAATTATGTACCATTATACCATGATCTCGTAAATCATAAATCGTATTATAATAAAATGGAATCCTCTATTGATATGCTAAAAGATAATGAAATTAGGTGCCCCTATTGTCGTAATAAGCAGTCTGTCTTGTTACCTTATTATAAAAATATGGGATGTAAAAAGGTTGCTGGCATCAATGCATATAAAGATGAATCTGGATCCTATACTTCTAAATGCGAATATAAATGTGTCAATAAATTACATGACCCTACATCGCCTGATATTGGTGCCAATAGTAAGTTTTCCATTTGTGGAATGATAGGCGCATCTATGATCCAAGTATATAACTCATCGCATCCATTAGAACCTACCAATTATGGAGATCAACATATGTATTGCTGCAAACATAAAAAGCAAATGATTAAACTTTATCAGAAAATGGAAGTCCAGAAACAAAAACAGATTGAAAAACAAGAATTAAAAGCGGCGAAACAATTGGCAAAACAAATGGCGAAAGAGGCATTCAAGCAACCAAAAAAGACAAAAAAGTCTGGTGCCAAATGTGAAGATGTCGGTGCCAAAAGTGAAAATTATAATATGAAAAAATAACCATAGAATATATGGTAGACGTTCAAATTTATTATACGTTTATTGATTATTTAGATCATTATAAACAAGTATTACAGAATATGAATATTGATTTGGATATCACATTAAGTCAAGGTGATAAATCCGTTCAAGAAATATATGAATCTGTCAACAGTGATACTTCATTTTGCCGTGATGAAAACTCTATTTCGAAAAAACATTTAGTATCGTTAATACAGTCTGATATAATATTATATGCTGATATAGACGATAAAGTCGCAGGTGGGGTATGTTTCGCGTTCAGTGAAAAAGAGGGTGAAATTGGTATCCATCTAAATGGCATTTGTTCGCCTTCAAGATATGCCAAACAACGTGTTGGAGAGAATTTAATAAAGTCTCTAATCACGATGTCTAAAGTCAATGATGTAAAATATATAGATCTCAATTGTAAAGGATCGATTATGAAGTATTACCGTGATAAATACGGTTTCAAAGTTATGGATACAGAACCTGCCTCTAATTCTGAGAATACCTTTTATTTCATGAAATTGGATTTGTCAAAAACAGGTGGTTATATAAAACGTAAACATAAACAACCTTATAAAAAGGTTTATAAGAAAAGCAAAAGAAATGATATCAGAAAGAGAAGAAAATGCACAAGAAAATTAAAGAAATAATGTCTTTTCAGTGATTATATTTAAACAATAAATATTTAAATATAAAATATATAGATCTATGTAATATGGAAAATAAAGAGGGTGCTTTATCGAAAGAGCAAACTAAAGAACAGTTGGTGAATAATATCAGAGAATGGATTAAGATTGATAATGAAATCTCGCAATTGAAAGCGGAGATTAAAGAGAGAAACAATAAAAAGAAGGGATTGACTGAAAATTTAGTATCTGTTATGAAGACCAATAGTATTGATTGTTTTGATATTCAAGGTGGTGCGTTAATTTATAAGAAAAATAAAGTGAAGAAACCCATTAACAGTAAAACCTTATTGCTTTCTCTCCAAAACTATTATAAATCAGATCCAAAGATGGCGGAAGATATTACTCAATATGTATTAGATAGTAGAGAAGAACAAGTGAAAGAAACGATTAAACGCAAAATCAAGTAAAACATATGTATTTGTTATGCAATATTTTATTATATAAATATTCTAATATAAACATTCATTGATTATATTATATATTTCTTATCATGGATGAATTACGTAAATATGTAACTCCAACTATCAGTTCAAACTCTATTACCAATATACATTTATGCGTTTATTCCATTCAACAAGATGGTAAACATCCATTTATCAAATACTTATTTGTGGATCATGGATATAATCTATTTACTCTTCCCACAATAACCTTGAAAACTTTATTTAATAAAGAATCCCTTCTCTCGCAAGCACTACTCTATATATCTACCATATTGCAACTGAATATAAAAGAAACACATTCTATAATATTCAACGGATTTTATGAATATAATCATGATTTATATTTGTTTTATCAATATACATGTTCTAATAGATTGGATTCTAGTGCATTTTTACATAATGCGACTTTTACCATCATGGACGAAATCGTGAATCATAAACATATCGGTCCTATACCTATTGACGACAAAATATCGACCTTTTTCATCAACAATCACTTTTTGTTTCTGTTACGCGACGAATCTAATCATCCTATAGAAGAACCTATCGTTGCCTATGTATCCAAACCAACCCTTCAAAAAGCACATTTCAGTTCCATCTTTAGAGAGAGTGCCCAAACCAAAAGTGCCATCCTGGGTCCGTTTTATTATTTCACGAATTACGAAAATGCGATTCAGCAAGGAAGTCATGTAGTGCGATTTGCACTCTTTATGGGTCGCACCAAATTTATAGAAGATTTTCCGAATGATCCCATGGATGATTCAGATATCAAATATCAACGATTACATGATCCTTCTCTCGACATTAAGAAAGAGAGACTGACTATGCGTATCTCCGATCATGCCGGAAAGTGGTCCTCCGAGTATGACAGCGTATCTTTAGGGAGATTAGAATTAGATGATGGAAGTTATCTAGACAATGCGCCCTTCTATGTAGTAAAACAATATGACCAGCAGATACCTTTTTAAACATACATTCTTATATATAGACAAATATATATAAGATATTTCTTTTCTATAATATATGAGTCCGATAACATTGATTGGTTTATCGATTATCTTTTTTTATAGTTTAATACAAATCCTCCAGTTCTATGGAATAAGCGAAGATACATATGGAGTCTATCTCTTGTTTTACATATTTTTGATAATGTGTATATTAATTCTTCCCAATCAATATCCAAGTAGTCCTTAAATATACTTTATGAAAACAACTTAAAGACCGAATATTATATATGAAAACAACTTAAAGACCGAATTAATATATGAAAACAACTTAAAGACCGAATTAATATATGAAAACAACTTAAAGACCGAATTAATATATGAAAACAACTTAAAGACCGAATTAATATATGAAAACAACTTAAAGACCGAATTAATATATGAAAACAACTTAAAGACCGAATTAATATATGAAAACAACTTAAAGACCGAATAACAAATTCTTTTATTTATAATATATATATATGAAAACAAGACACCGATATAGGAATATCAGACGTAACAAAACCAGAAATACTAAATCTAAAAATAATAAATCTAGAAAATTGCATAGAGGCGGTTTTTTAAACTTTTTCAATAAAGGAACTAATGCAAATACTAATGTCAATCCAACTACTCCAGACGCAACACAAGAAAAAGAAAAAAAACAGTATGGCAATTTATTTGACGCTGCTTCAGTCGCTGCACAACGAAGTGCTAAATCTTGGAATATGCCTGCTATGTTAGGTGCTATCAACACCAAATTGAATGCATTGTTGGTTGGCAATAATATCAATTATGAATTTTCCAATGGTTATAATGCGAGGGATTATGATATGACCAATTCGCCTGGAACTGCTGAAAATGATGGAAGAGGGCAATTAAAACCAACTGCTAAACGCGGCAAAATAACAGGTTTCCAATCGAAAATATACAATATGACAACTGACTCTAAAACGTATAACAAAGGAAAACAACATTTCGATAATATAAAGCAAAAATATTCTAATTGATTAAACCAATTGAAATCCCATATTAGAGTCGTTCATATTGATTTTGATAATACTTGATTTATTGTCATCTATTATCTTCTGAATGGTTTCAATATTGATTTTATCCTTTAAATTATCAATGATCTCCGTCTCGGTAGGTTCTCGATTATTCAAGTTGATGAAGGAATATACAAAATCAACCACCATTTTCTTATTGGATTCATTTTGTTTTCGGATTTTATTCGCCTTTGATAATTGAAGTTTCATGTTTTCATTCAATACCTTATTCTTGTTTTCGTCTGTGTACCATGGATTTCTATATTCAGATGTTGGCACTAATGTATCGCATATCTCTGGTTTGATAATTTTGTCAAACGACTCTTGTTCTAAAAAGTGCGACTTGAAATTTTGAATGATACTTTCCGGAATATTGGGACTCGTTTCAATCAGTCGACCAAATTCCTCTTTACACATCTTCAAAAAATGTTTCGGATCCATTCTCTCGGATGGATGCTTGGCAATCTCGATCTTGATATTTCTGTAAAATTTATCCCATGCTATTCCTGTCACTCTATGCGCCTCGTTCAATTGGGTAATCTTTAGAAATTGCTGAATCGTCGTGATTATTCCTGCTAAAATATTGAATCCGCCCACTAGCATAACAAAATAATTTTGGTATTCTAACGGAACTCTTTCTTGTGCAAAATTCGCTGTTCCAGTTAGGGTCGATATTACGATCACAGGAATAGTATACCATGCATTCAATGTACTATACATCGCATTTTGCCTTTGAATGTAACCATCTATAACACATTGCTTTATCTGCCCACTCGATTAATATACACTCATGTTCTGGCGTCCATTCCAATGGTGGAATCAACTCATTACTCTGCTCTGACGCATCATCCATTTATATTAGCATAATAAAATAATATTGCGTTTTATTATATTATGGAAACGGTCATGGTGAAATTGAAAGGCGAATTTAATAATATTATCACTATACGCACCAGTGTGAAAAACGTCTTTGACATATTGCAAGTGAGAATCGATAAACTGCGTCAAATCTATTCCGAATTCACGAAAAACAATCAGAACGAAATGTTTTTATTCGGTTTGGACTCTTTCCATTTTCAGAGTAAACTCATTGATATTGAATACGATGACATGAAGCGACTTTTTTTAGCAATCAATAATCGAATGTATTGCGAATACTTTAAACTCCATAAAATCATCGTCGATTACATCTCCAAAAATATCAACGATAAAAAAAGCATCGATTTGGTGAAAATCAATAATTATCCCATCTATAAAGATTTAGAACCGTTCAAAGAATATAAGTTCGAACTCATCTTGGATATCCACGAAAGTATTTTAAATCTATTGAATCTCACTATTTCAGTGCTCAATAATAAGGAAAATGAATTGACCATCCATAAAACAAAACAAAATATCGGTCTCAACATTGATAATTTTATATCTACCTTCACATTTAATATCAGCGTCATGAGGGAAAAGATTATCATGTTCATCAATTACATTGAATTTTTCCATAAAATGCATTCCAAATACTTAAAACGATTTAGCAATAAAATTCAACTTATGTATACTCATATTAACAACGATATTAAATTTGATGACTCAATTGAAATCAGTCGACATAAAAAAAAGGAATTGATTGACGATTTTCTCAGCAATCCGATCGATAAAGAATTATTGAAAGAGTTGAAAACATCCATCGGTTCAGAAACCAATAGCGAAGACAGTGTTCATAAATCGGAATCTATACCTGATAATAACAAAACCGTCCTAGAATTAGAACAGATTTACTCTTTCTCTCCAACTAACAGTTTACAATCGTTTTCTTCTTATCAGCAACAAACAGAAGGAATTTCAGATGACAATCATGAATGTCAAGTCGATAATCGATTATTCACCCATATGATGCCTTATGGGAATGATATTGATCAATTGTTTACAAGTATAAACCAATCTTGCGACCTCATCATTAACAACATTGATATTCCAGTCGATTATTATGATCAACCTCTTATTCAGAGAGAAACACTTAAGAGAGAAAAGGACGACATTGAACCGTCTCTTTAAGTTGTTTTTGTTATTATTATAAAAAATTGAATTAAAGATAAAAATATATATTATAATAACCACATAAAGACATGGAAAAACGCCTGAATAAAAAAGTAGAAAATTATATCTTTTCCTTCAAAGATAGCATCAAAGAAAAGGCGACCCAGTTATGTTTGACCAATGATATTAAAACCACTCAATTATTACAATATATTTATGACTATGACCGTCTCTCCTTTGGCAAAGAAGATTTTCAAAAACGTAAACGTGTCAAGAACTTTGTTCCCATTCATGATAGATGCTGTGCTAGAAGAGCGTCTGGTGAACAATGTACCAGACGCAGAAAAGAGTTAAGTGAATATTGTGGAACTCATGAAAAAGGGACGCCTCATGGCATTATTGATTCGTCAGATGAATCTAAATCCACTACTCAAAAGGTTGAAGTATGGGCTCAAGACATTCACGGCATTGTTTATTATATTGACAGATTTAACAATGTCTATGATACCGCTGACATTATTAAAAACCAAATCAACCCAAAAATTATCGCCAAATACGCAAAACACGATGATCATTATAGCATTCCTGAATTTAATATCTGATCCATAAATTCGTTTATTTCAATATCGTTTTCAAATATATGTTGAACAAACATTTTATCATATTCAAATTCTGGTTCAAAATCGGAATAATACATTTTTACATTAAATTGTTGATATTTTCTGGTAAAGATTAAATGATCCATTTTTGGTAATCTTACTTGCGTATAACATCTCGATATTATATCTCCACTTCTTGTAATTGTTACTCTTGTTCCTGGTTCTATATAGTTCATTATAATTTATTCTTTCTTTTTTATATCTTTATATTTATAATTGATATGCTCGTTATTACATTTTGAAAAAAAAATTGAAATACTTTTCCGACATCAGTTTATTGCAAATATAACCCTTGTATCAAATTTACAAAATTGCAAAATAACGAATAATCGAAAATACGAAAATGGAGTGCTGCATTTGTATGGAAAATATTCAATCATTCACCAAAAATTGCGTCACTACTGAATGCGGACATTCTTTCCATACCAGTTGTTTAATGAAAAATGTCGCCCATAATGGGTTTGATTGCCCTTATTGTCGTTCAGAAATGGCAGAAGAAATCAATAATGATGATAGTGATGAAGATGACGATACTGGTAGTTATGAAACGGATACTTTTAATGACGAAAGATTAGATGCTGAACTTATTGAAACTCATAATGATGACATATTGCGTGGATTCAGATTATTCTTCAATAATGTTCATGGCGAAACCTATTATGAAACCGATGAAGAGGAAGAACACGAATATGAAGAGGATATGATGTATATTAGACAAAAAAGTATTCAAATCAATCTTCCTTCCATGAAATATCTTGAAGAAAAATTAAAAAAACGTAATATTCAATATACAGATGTCTTATTATATTGTTGTTCAACATGGACCATGCTTTATGAAGACCAACCCATAATTGATTCTATCAAATATCTTCAAGAAAATGTGTTACAAATAATGGAAGAGTATCAATATGAATGTGATTTGGAAGAGAAATATAAAAAACAAATGAGATTAAAAATGCAATCAAAAACTAAAAAAATATTAATGAATATGAATATGGATATGGATGAGTTTAAAGTTGAGTTGGTAAATAGTGCTATTAGAAAAAAAATGTACTCTCGTCAGGTAAGAATATGTCAATCTATATATCGATTATACAATAATGAAGTTCCAAAAATGCCTAATTACAATAATGACCACTAACTGGCCTTGTAAAGTCAAATTATTCCCTGAAAAAACCAGAACTTATGGCGCACCTATATTTCCTGTGCGAAAATTGAACACTCCTGTATTAACTGAATTAGGTTTAAAATTAGCAGGATTTTAAGTTGTTTAGTATTTTGTAGTAGTTAAGTATATTGTTGTAGTTAATTATTTGTAATTTGTAACTGATAATCAAGTTTATTTATTTTTTATATTATTTTTTTATTTTATTATAAAAATTGAATGAAATATATATATATATATATATATATATATAAAACGTAACAAAATTGTTTCTGTCGAAAAAACCAGAAAATGGAGAAAAGTGTATGCTGAACCTATAGAATTCTATGATTATAAATTAGATGCAGGTATTTGTAATGCCATTCTCAATAATTATGTACATAACAGATTATAAATTGGACATATAAATATTTGTTTTTTTCATTATATTATATTGTTATAAAACGATTTAAATATAACACGATATTACATATCATACTATGCAGATATTCGTAAAAACTCTTACAGGTAAAACCATCACACTAGAAGTTGAACCAAGTGATACCATCGATAATGTAAAGGCAAAAATTCAAGATAAGGAAGGAATTCCTCCTGATCAACAACGCCTGATTTTTGCAGGTAAACAATTAGAAGATGGTAGAACATTAGAAGACTATAATGTGCAAAAACAGTCAACTTTGCATTTGGTTTTGCGACTTCGTGGAGGCAATTTAATGTAATGCATATTTTTTTTGATGTTATAATAACTTAAAGACATTATTTGTTAATTAACAAATGAACATTTTAGTGCTATGCTGTTAACCGGACCAAAATAAATTATCAGTTATAAAGTCAAAAATGTAAAAAATGAAATACTTTTTTCATGGAATAAAGAATAATAAATATTCAATTATAAATCTCCTAATATAGCAATAGACATTTCGAAAATATATTATTATTATATTATAATATGACAACTCAATATTATGATATAATTATTATTGGAAGTGGTATGAGTGGATTATATAGTGCTTATCATATTAAAAAATGGAGTCCATCTACCTCTTTTTTAATACTTGAAAAATATAAAAAACAATGGATCGGAGGCAGAACAAGCAACGAACAATTTTATGGAACTGAAATCGTCACTGGGGCAGGAATTGGCAGGAAAGATACAAATCCCCTCCTAATAAAATTAATGAACGAATTACAGATTCACTATTCTGAATACAATTCTATTATGAATTATGCCAAGACATTTCATCCTATTGATATTATGAAATATATTAATCAATTAAAAACTGCCTACAAAAAACATCCAGAATTACATGATAACACATTTAAAGAATTTTTTATCAAACTATTAGGTCCTGATTTATATAAACAATTTATAATAAGCGCTGGTTATACGGACTATGAAGACGCTGATATTTATGAAACATTATATAAATATGGTATGGATGATAATAAAGGCGGATGGAGAGGTTTACATATACCTTGGAAAAAAATGGTTGATACCTTATATCGTGTAATCGGAAAACAACATTTCAAATTTTCTAGTAATGTAGTTCAAATCCATAAAATCCAAAAGAATCCTTGTTTGTTCGAAATAAAAACACATAATAATAACGTCTTTTATTCAAACAAAGTGATTCTCGCAACTACTATATCTGGAATTAGAAAACTTATCCCAAACGCTTCCCACAAAAATAGTCCATATCAACAAATACACGGACAGTCGTTTTTGCGATTGTACGCTAAATTTGACCGTCATTCTTCTGACATTATGAAACAGTATGTTGCCGATTATACTATTGTTCCTGGACCACTTCAAAAAATTATACCGATGGACTCAGATAAAGGTGTCTATATGATTGCTTATAGTGACAACAATAACGCAATTGCGTTAAAAAATAACTTGGCGAATACTCCTCAAAACCGCAACTTATTTTGTGAATTGGTTGAAAAATCACTCGGAATACCTAGCGGAAAACTCCATATTATCGCGATAAAAGATTTTTATTGGCAGATAGGAACACATTTCTATGCGCCTCTCGACAGAACTTACCATTCGAGAGAAGATTTTGTTGATAAAGCACAGCATCCTGAACATGGTATACTTGTTGTAGGTGAAGTGGTGAGTAGATATCAAGGATGGACCGAAGGCGCTTTACAGAGCGTAAAAACTGTGGTCACTAAAGAATGGGTAAAACAAGAATGCTAACAAATTTCGACTACAACACAGTTTCCTTTTAATTCATAAATTTTGCCATCTAATTGATATCGTTTAACACCTTTTAACATTTCAAATGCTCATTATATTAAACCTAAAAATTTGCGTCCAATCTTACTTGTAGAAAAGATACCGCAACCTGAAGCAATTTGTAAATAAAAAATATTAGTTTTTTTAGTACAACATAATAAATATACTGATAAAACAATAAAAAGTAAAGAAAAAAACCAGAATAATTGAGTATATATATCCATTATAATATGTTACTATATAAAATAATTTTGAATAATAAATAAAATCGGCATTCTAAAGACACTGCGTTTCGTCAAATATAAATAGGTTTAATAGATAATCAATTGTCGGATGATCATTTTCATTGTTATGGAGAATAAATAAGAAAACGTGATTTTCCTACTCCAGAAGAAATTCAGGAAAGAGATGAAAGAGAGATCAAAATGAAACAATATAATGAAGATAGGATAATAAAACAAAAAGAACAAGAAAAAATAGTTCAACAATATAAATCATCTTCTAGACTTGATAAATTATGTCAAATATCTAAAATAATTAGTTAAACAAATAATATAAATGATAACCAATAGAAGCAAACCCAAACATTAATAATACTTCAAAAAATTTTCTGGATGTTTTCTCTCCGTGATATCCTATATATATTAATAATGGACCAATAATAAAGACATGGATAATATTTACCCATGTGTTTTTACCAGCATTTAGATATCCATATATTTTGTATAAATGATATACAATAATAACTATGCCTAAATAGAATAACACCGAAAACAATCCACCATATATTTTCTCTCTATTAATGCCGACATAAATAAACAAACTTCCGACAATCAAAATATGAAACAAATGAACTAATGTATGACTATTCATATATTCTTACCAGATATTTTCTTTGTTATATATAATGGAAAGAGAGAATAATCTTAATGAGTTTGATTATGTAAATATTGAAACAAAACAAATGGGTGGAACTAAAGTTGTTAGAAAAGTCTCTGTAAAAAGAGGCAAAGGATATAAAAGTATTACAAAATATAGACGTGGTAAAAAATTTAGCAGTGTTAAAAAACCTATTCATATAGATCATATGCACATGATAAAAGGTGGCAAATTTATATCCGGATTATTTAACGATTGTGTCAATTGTAATAAAACAAGAAAAAGAATATAAAAAATTCAATATATTTTACAAATTCAGTTTGAATATTGGTTCGATACTGTGAAAAATCGAAGAGATATTCATTATATATTGAGAGAATTTAGTGTTATCAAACAAGATAATTATTTAATATGTATTGGAAATATTGAATTATAAAAAATATGTGAAAAAGAAATAGAGTGGCAATATAAAAAATTGAAATACATTTTTCAATTATAGAGATGGATATCTAACTCCAAGAATAAAATATTGAAAGTCTAGTAAAGTTACGAAAATGCCAGTCACAACAAGAAGTCAATCCAAATATTCAAATGTCACAATTAGAGTGAAATGTGATGAAAAAAAAGAAAAAAAAGAAATGAAGAAAGTTGAAGAGGAATCAGTTGAAAAGGAAGAAAAGAAAAAAGATTATGAAAAGGAGTTTAGCAGCAATATTAAAAGACTGCTTGACAGTGTAACATCCAAAACTCAAAGGGAACGCGTGGAAATAGCAATTGAAGTATTTAAATGTGTAAATGCAGGCATTGAGTTAATGGTTCGCTTACAAGGCATAGACGTTATGATGAATTTTATTGAGAAAACCATGAATAAAATGGTTCAATTTCATCAAGTTTTTGAAGAAGGTAAATTGGATAATTTAGGGGATGTGAGATTGGTGAGATTGCTATTTCATGAAATGAAAGAATTTAAAAATATTATTACAAAACTTTTAGGAACACATTTTGTAAAACATTTTGATTTGAATATTTGATTTGAATTATGTAGTATACAGTAAAATTGTTATAATAAAGTATATTTGTTGTAATTGATTAAGTTTTAATTTTTATTTTTTTATCAAAATGTTAAAAATAAAAAGAATAAGAAAAATGAATAAATAAAAAATAAAATTTATAAAAAAGATGTGAAAAAGAAATGTGGTGAGAATAAAAAAAAATTGAAATACTTTAAAAAAGTAAAGAGAAGAACAACGAACAATAAAAGTCAAGTAATAAGTGTTGAAAATGTCAAGTCAAAGTCAAAGTCAAGTGAGTGAAGTGAATATGAGAGTATTGGTGTCAGAAGCAATAAGAAAGGGAATGGAGAAGGCAGTGATGGAGTCATTGAAGATGAATGTGAAATTGCTGTCGGAGAAGTTCGAGTTCAATTATGAAGAAGGATTGGAACATGTGTGTATGAATGTAGTAGAAGTAGGTGTGCCAAAAAGAACAAAAAAAGCAATAGATAAAAAGAATGTAGTGAAGAGTAGTTTCCCATTGCCATATAGCGGTGAAATGAAGGAAAGTTGTCATGCATTGAAATTGAACAATGGTTTATATACGCAATGTGAGAACAAACAATGCAATGAATCGAAATATTGCAAAGGTTGTGACGTAAAAATGAAAAAATTAGGAGTAGATATGCCAGAATATGGTAGCATTGAAGATAGAATGAAGGTGGGAATCATGGAATATGTAGATCCAAAGGGTCGCAAACCGACAGCATATGCAAAAATAATGAAGAAACACAAAATAACAGAAGAAGAAGTATTAGCAGAAGCAGAAAAAATGAATGTGATGGTAGATAGAATTCACTTTGAAGTGGTGGAAGAGGTGAAGAGGGGAAGACCTTCAAAGGGAAAGGGTGAAAAACCAGTAGTGAAAGGAGTGAGAGGTCGTCCCAGAAAAGAGAAAAAGGATGTTGTAGTGTCAGATGATATTTTCGAAGCATTGGTCTCTGAAGCAAATAACATGGAAGACATCAATAAAAAAGAAGTAGAACTAGAAGTAGAAGTAGAAAATAAAGAAGTAGATATCTTTGCATGTTCAGATGATGAAAATGAAAAAAATGAAATAGTGTTTGAAAATGAAAATGAAATAGTATTTGAAAATGAAAAAGTAATTGAAAATGTGATTGAAATTGAAAAAGTGATTGTAGAAAAAGTAATTGAAAAAGTAGAAGAAAAAGTAATTGAAAAGTCAGAGAAGGAATTAAAGAAGGAAAAGGAAGAACAAGAAAAGTTGAAGAAAGCAGAAGAGAAGTTGAAGAAAGCTCAAGAAAAGAAGGAAAAGGAAGAACAAGAAAAGTTGAAGAAAGCAGAGAAGTTGAAGAAAGCTCAAGAAAAGAAGGAAAAGGAAGAACAAGAAAAGTTGAAGAAGGCAGAGGAGAAGAAGAAAGCTCAAGAAAAGAAGGAAAAGGAAGAACAGGAAAAGTTGAAGAAGGCAGAGGAGAAGAAGAAGAAGGCAGAAGAGAAGAAGAATTCAAAAAAAAATGTTGTGGTAGTGGAAGAGAAAGTAGTGGAAGAAAAAGTGGAAGAGAAGGTGGTGGATGATGAAGAAGAAGAAGAGGAAGATTGTGAAGTATGTGAATACAATGGAAAGAAATATGTGAAGACAGCATCAGGAATCATTTATGATTATGAAGCTTTTGTGAATGATGAAGAACAAATAGTAGTAGGAAAATGGATGGATGCTCTAAATGGAATCATGTTCAATAAGGATTTAGAAGATTCAGATGAAGAGTCAGATAGTTCAGATAGTGATGAAGAATAAATAAAAAAAATAAAATAAAAAATGTATTGTCAAGTTAGAGTTATAGAGTATATATTGTAATGTAACGAATTAAATATTATCTTTTCTTTTTTTCATAGAGAGAAATGTCCAAACAGTGATTTTCTATGTCTTCATTCTTTTTTCTCTATAATGAATAATCGAAAGACATATATTCAAACTTATAAAAATGTATTGCTGCCTGCTGCTGCTCATATGCGATGATGGATAAGTTTCCATGGTTTCATCATAGTAAGGGGCAAATTAGAGGGTCAAAAAATGTGCAAATTTGCCAACATAATAGGGTGGCAGATTTGACAGGTTAATAGTGGGCAATTTTGCTTATTAGAATGGCAGGCAATTTAAGCAGTCAATTATGTGGCAATTTTGCTTATAAGGATGACAGGCAATTTAGGCAGTCAATTATGTTGCAATTTTGCTTATTAGAATGGCATGCAATTTAGACAGTCAATTATGTGGCAATTTTGCTTATAAGGATGGCAGGCAATTTAAGCAGTCAATTATGTGGCAATTTTGCGGCATACATTAATCATGATTGAAAATACAAATTTGTCCTCCCCAATACATCTTTTTTAAATCTTCAAGGGTGTAAATGAATTGTAACGATAACAATTAAACCCTCTGATTGCAGTATAAGTGGTTGGTGGTGGATTCTATGCATAAATAAACTCTATCATACCAATCATTACCAGATTCGCCTTTCACATTTTTTTCAAATGATTGCAATTCAGTAGCAAGAGTATAAATATCAGAATTATTCATTATAAATATTTTATGCGATTTTCTATTTAAGTTCTTTGCTTTTATTAAGGCAATTTAGAGGGTCCAATATGTGGCATTTTTGCGACCTTCTCTCTAAAGAATTCTATAAAGACCTTTATTGCTGCCTGCTGCTGCTCCTATACTATAGTTACACCGACCAGAAAGAAAAATGAGACAAAATTCTTTATAAGTGATGTAAGGCTTGTTTCCATTTGACAGAATAAATCGGTTGGAAACTTTTGTTATACAATAATAATTTACATATTTTTAGAATCATTGGAATTGAAATCCTACTAAAAATATTTTATGTTTTACAAATTATCGCTAGTAAAACAATATAAACTATTAAGGGAACATCCTCAGAGATTTTATGTTTTAAACCACTAAACTTTTTACCCCTAATGCTTGAAAAGGCATAGCAAAAAATATAGGTTCTCCTCCGTTAGGTTAATTTGTAAAATGTCTTTAAGTAGTTTTTGTCTCATTTTTCTTTCCGGTCGGTGTAATAGGTATCATATCGACTTACAAGAGATTACACCTACCGAAAAGAAAAATGAGAAATTGCTTTAACAATTTATTTTATATGAATCACACTCGGACTTGTGTTTTTGATAACCATACCAAGCAGTATATCCTTGTTGTTTCCAAACAATATATGCGCAATTTGTATTGTATTGACAATTAAATAAACTTGAACAAGAAATTTTACACTCATTATATTTAGACATTGAATCTCCAGAACACCAATAATAACTATTTATCTGCATAAGACCATAATCCGATGAACCATCTGTATTTTTATTTGTAGCATCACAATTAAATGAACTTTCATATTTACTTATACATACCATTGTTGGAATTGTGTATCCTGGAAATCCTGAATTTTGTAAATAATTTGATACCTGACATTCATTTAATTTATTTGTGCGTAACATTGTATTAGGGTAATAATTCGTGAAGTTATATTTACAATTTGTTTGAGAAACAGTTTCATATTTAAAATTATATTCATTTAAAAATTCAATAACTTCTGTATTATATAATTCAAAAAAAGAATCTATGTCTCTTACTAATACCCATAATGATATACCTGATGGATTTGTAATAATACTATATTGATACTGATTATTTTTAACTTCACCTAATTTAACAACCCAATAAGGTGTATCAACTGGAACACCATCAAGATGAACTGTTAATTTTCCTGGTTCCGACACATTCTTATAATATCCATAACCTTTTATTTGGTCTATTTCATTATTTTTATCTATTTGTGTATTTATAACATTAATATTTCCATTATTTAAAAGACCATAATCCGCTGTAATACAAGTTCCGTAACCTTGAAAAATAACATTTGTTGGAGCTTGATATACTTGTAACCAATGACCTAAATAACTTTGAATATCAAGTTCATTAACCGTTGTTTTAACATTTTGACTATTTGATACAATAAAATACAATAATACTAATAATAAACTAGACAACATAATATAATATAATATAATATAGTCTTTTTATATTATTTACTTAATAATATTATCTTTTATATTATTTACTTATTTGCTCTAAATGACCAAATGTGTCAATAATTTTATATAAAATTGTTAAACATAATTACGTTTTTGTCTCATTTTTCTTTTCGGTCGGTGTAATGTATGCGTCAATAATGACAACTTAAGAATATTAAATGGTCATCATATATTGCAGGGTTTTTATAAGATAGAGAGAAATGTCCAAACAGTGATTTTCTGTAAAAGTAATAATACATTCTTTTTCTTTTTTCTCTCTAATGAAGGATCAAAAGATAAAAATGTATTGCTGCCTGCTGCTGCTCATATGCGGTGATAAATAGAGTTCCAAATGTTACAT
>Ga0194124_10001838_pt1 | contig 25406 bp, 26 predicted proteins | sample TA2KigCas0mmetaG_FD_148605 | JGI IMG/M metagenome (GOLD analysis project Ga0194124, IMG submission 148605) | Freshwater microbial communities from Lake Tanganyika, Tanzania - TA2015031 Kigoma Deep Cast 0m | ecosystem: Environmental > Aquatic > Freshwater > Lake | place: Tanzania: Lake...
GCGGACGATCTCTCTAACTACGGATTCCGACATATTGATGATTTCAATAGAGCGGTTCGCTCTGGAAAGTTGACTGCTCCCGCTAACGCAGAACGCCCCCTTGAGCCATATCCCTACCTACTTGTCATTGTGGATGAGCTGGCAGATTTGATGATGGTGGCCGCTAAAGAGGTAGAAGATTCGATCGTTCGAATAACTCAGCTAGCCCGCGCTGCAGGAATCCATTTGGTCATTGCCACGCAACGGCCAAGCGTCGACATCGTCACTGGTTTGATCAAGGCAAACGTTCCATCGCGTCTCTCCTTTGCGACATCGAGCCTTGCTGATTCTCGAGTCATCCTCGACTCCCCAGGTGCAGAGAAGTTAGTAGGACAAGGTGACGGGCTCTTTTTGCCGATGGGTGCAAGTAAGCCGATTCGGATTCAGGGCGCTTATATCTCTGAAACCGAGATCAAGGCAGTTGTATCCCATGTCAAAGGGGAGTTGGCGCCGGTATATCGCGAAGATGTCCTCACGGTCGCTCAAATAAAGAAGATGGTTGATGAAGATATTGGCGATGATATGGATGATCTTCTCGCTGCTGTAGAACTAGTTGTCTCTACCCAGTTCGGGTCTACTTCGATGTTGCAACGCAAACTTCGAATCGGTTTCGCAAAGGCTGGGCGCTTGATGGATCTCATGGAGAGTCGAGGAATAGTCGGGCCATCGGAGGGTTCCAAGGCTCGAGTAGTTCTTGTTAAACCAGAAGACCTTGCTTCGGTGATGGAAACGATCCGGGGCTAAAAAACCTTCGAGGAAGTACTCATTTCTTTGTAAAGGTGAAGCGCACCAAAACTTTGCTTTGTGGGACATCGGAACTCGAACGGATTGCGGTCGAGGTGTTTGCCAGGTACTCAAGGCCACTCTCCTTCATTTTGATGCTGAAGGCTATTGCGCGCAAAGTTCCTTTCTCTGCCGATTCGGTTTTTTCATCAAATCCACCAGTAATCTGGGCAAAGACTATTTCAAAGTTTTCGCCAAGATTCTCCTGAGTTCCGAACCGTTCAACATCGGCTACAAAGCGATTGAGGTCGAAGTCTTCGTACAAGAGAGCCAGTCCTTGATCGAATGTGTATTCAGCGGCAGGTATTCCGCTATTCGATTGAGCAGACGCACCACTATTTGTAGTGCCACTTCCGATGCCTATGCCGCCAGCACCTTGTTGGGAACTATTACCTATACCTGATCCAGTAGGACTTCGAGTATCGAGAAATTGAGGGACGAAAGAAATAGTGGCCAGAAAGATCACCATCAACGCTAGAAGAAGATCGGCATACATCCATCCTGCTTGATCTGCGGTGTTCTCTTCCTGCGCGTCGGAAGTTAGCCGTTCGCGTCTCATTTATCCCAGTCAAATGAGAATGAAGGCTTGAGTTTGCGAACCTCTTTGAGAATCTCAGTGTTTGAAGGCATTGCTTTTGTCGTCTTTTCTAGACTCTTGGCAATCTCAAGGAGTGATTTCGTGCTATTCGATAAATCTTGAACCGATTTCGCAAGTGAATCGCGCATGGTGAGCGGAGTGATCGCTCTCTTATCGAAGAGATATTCACTCAACTCGAGTGCAAGTTCAAATCGCTCGGCATCAAGAGCGAGAATCTCCTTGTTCCTCATATCTTGCGTGCGTCTTGTTAGCGAGGCCACGACCACTGTTAGCACGATGACGAGAGCAATAATGAGGAAGTCCAAGAATGCAATTCGAGTCAAAGTCCACTCTTCTGCGATGTAGCCGTATCCATCTTGCCAAAATTCTAAGAAGTTAACGATAGCCGCGGGGTTCTCATCGATATATCGGGAGAAGCCATCTGATGCTTGACCGACCGCGAACCATGTCAGCGCAACTGGAGCGAAGAGCAGTACTCCTCGGAGAATCGAGAGCCTTCGAGTCCATGCTGAAATTCCGCCGTCACCTTTCGTCTCGGGGCGAGGGAGGTAATCGACGGGATTGAGATCGGCCCAGAGCGGAAGATTCTTCTGTTCGCGCAAAGCGATGCGTAGCCCCGCGACGTAGGAGTCGTCGATGACCTTATGCCGAGATGACCACTCTTCAAGTTTGGTCGTGAGCAGTAAGGATCCATCATTTCGGCGCTTCTTTGCCATAGCCCGAAACTACCCCATGAGCCCACTCGCAGTCAGCAGTCTGAGGGAGACTCGTACTTTCTTGCCCTTGCTCGCCCAATGATGGAAGAATCTGTGCATGTTGCGACCGTTCTCCTTCTTAGTCGAGCGGTTAATCCATCTGAGTGAACATATTCCTCTGTGGGTAAGAAATCAGAGTCGAGGATCCAGATGGATTCTTCGCATCGCTGGACTTTCTCTGGCGGCCCTCGCGGTGACGCAGTTGATTCCAACTTTGGCGGATGAAGCAACACCACCACCAAATGAAATCCTCGCCCCTTCCGTAAGTGATAGTGAAACCGTGGTGGTTGTAGACGACACTTCTGAGTCAGGGGGCACGGGTGGTGATAACTCTGCGGTGACGCCAGGGGAGACTCAAGTAGTCACTTACAGCACTACTGAAACTCAGACGATTGCACCAAAAGAAAAGGCTCGTGCGAAAGAAGTTCAGTCCACGAACCTACGTATCCCATCAAGGATCAAGATCGACCCACGTTCGGTCACCGCGTTGCTGCCCCTCATCGATCCCCCAGGAGAGGGGACGCTCTTGGCATGTCTTTCTGGTGTGGGACTTCGCTTCGATGGTGCAAATAAGGGTTTCGTTGACGATGTGGATGACGAGAGTTACTTGGTCGACGGAGACTTGACCGGGGCGCTTCGAATTTCGGGAAGCGCGGCTCAAATCCTGGGAATCGTCAATGGGTCGGGCGGGCTTCGGGTTTGGGCCAATAGTGGGAGGGTGGTCGGAAAGACCTTCTCGCTCTCCTTGACCTCTGTGAGTGACCTAACGACTGAGAGCGAGTTCTGTGGCTCTGGTACCACGCGCCAAGTGGCGATTGAGGCTCTTGGAGTCGGACTTGAGACGAAAAAGGGTAGGCTAGAGCTCAACCGCTGAACGATTTGATGGCCCTCGAGGCCACTTTCTCAATACCGAGTGGTTGTCACGAGTACCCATTCTCCGATAGATTTTCGTACAAATCACCCCAATTGGGGTGACCCCGTGTGCTGAAGATGAGGATTCTCATGTCCATGTTGCAGTCGCCGCTGAGCGGGCGAGTGCGCACGGGTTTTGGTGGCGCAAGGCGTCATAGATCGAAAATACTTTTCGGAACAGCCGTTATCGCTTTTGTTCCATTTCTTCTCTCTACTTTTGCAGCGAGCGTGACTGTCGGCAGTGGAACGCTCGAGTTCGGACAGGGTTCTCAGCAAGCGGTGGCATGTGACGAAGTTGTTTATGTAGCTCTTAGTCAAGAATGGCATTCATCGCCTCAACCAAGTGACTCTTCTTTCGGTTTCTTCCGAATCAAATCGGTAACTGTTTCGAATCTCGATCTTCTAACATGTCGAGATAAGAAACTTCGAGTTCGACTCATTGATGTGAACGGGCAAGAGATTCAAATTGGTGGAGCAGTCGATGCGAAAGTTCTCCAGGTAATCCTGCCAAACAGCGATGCGCCGGTGAGTAGCAGCGACCCAGTTGCTCTACGTCTCACTTATCTAACTGGCGGCGGCCAAGTGATAACAGGAACAGTAAATGCGAGTGTTGCCGTTTCAGTCTCTGGAACTTCTATTTACGATGGAAGTGTCTTAACGCCTCAGTCGGCAGATGTCACTTTCTACCTTGATCCAACCGCGCAGGTAGTGAACGTCAATGGAGAGTCAGTTGGAAGAACAACTGTTGAGACTATGAATAATCCGAAGCCTATGAATAGTTGATATGTAATTCTTTTTTTGTTTTGATTGATTCGTCAGCTTTTTGAGGTCTGTCGCAATTTTGTTTTCTACCATGCTCGCATTTAATGCCAAGCAAATTCATTCGCAAAATTTCTAGATATTTCTCTTATTTTTTGGTTGAATCAGTGCATGGATTGAGATTCCTCTAAGCCAAGAGGGTTAACGATCCTGTACTACCAATGTTTGCAAACAACTGACAGAAGAGGAAAACATAAAAATGGAAATACTTAAGTTCGAAGGCTCTTCGCGAGCGCCTTTGAAACAAAAGAAATCATTCCGAGTAATTCTCGGAATCACTGTGATGGGTGTATTTGCAGCGCTTGGTTCAACTCTCGCTGCCAATATCACCATCAACTCGGGACCGGTTGAATTCGGTCAAGGTCTCGCTGCGGCAGCGGCTTGTGATAGTTCAATTTCAGTCATACCGAGATCAAGCTTTACAAACTCTTCGGACACGGCGGGTACCTTCTATCTTTCGGGTATCACCTTTACGAACGTCGACACCACAACTTCGGGCTGCCGCGGAAAGTCATTTGTAATCAACTCATATGACTCTGGTACTACTCGAGCGAACTACCATGGTTATGGTGCAGGCTCTGAGTCGTACACAGCGGTGACTGTTGCCATTACTGACACCTTCTCGGTGAGCAGCATGGGCACAAATAAGCCTTCGATTTCGACAAGCGGCACAGGATTTATCCTGACTTTCGACACCCCGATCACTACTGCGGGAAGCGTTTATAAAGTCACGGTTGAATCGCAAGGAAGCTAAGTAACCCTTGGCTTTCCTTCTTGAACTGACCAGCAAAGCTGAGTCAGTCCTCTTGCGTATCTTCTTGACGCAAGAAATGCCTCAATGTCAGTAATCGTTGGAGTCTGATACATGGAGATTTTGAATCTCGAAGGGCCGAAACGCCCTAAGGGAAAACACCCTTTCCTCAAGGGTCTCCTTGGCCTGGGCGCACTCAGCGCCCTGGCCGGTATCAGCATGACGGTTGCCGCACAGATAAACATAAATGCTGGAAGTGGATCGGTTGAATTTGGCCAAGGTTCCGCTACAACCATCACTTGCGATGAAGAAGTAACTGTCACGCCTTATAGCGGTTATGTGAATCTCTCGGATACGGCGGCGATGTTCACTGTTGATTCAATAGAAGTCGCAGGAATATCTGATGCCTGCATAGGCAGCGACTTCATTTTGAGAGTCTTCTCTTCGACATCGGGTACCGCAGCAGCAAATCTCACGAATAGCGATTCCGGTACTGTCTTCTATGACTACGCACGAATCTCTTACAGTGCTGGAAAGCAATTCTCTCAAGTTGGAAATGGATATGTGTGGATTGAGGCGGATACTGCCACCACAAACTCGGCTACGTTTGAAGTGGTTCTAGATCCTGACGAAATTGATAGCGGTCAGATTATTGATGCGAGAAATGTGTCAAAGGTGACTCTTGAGACTGTCAAAACTGGCAGCTAATGACACTGCAAAATGTCTAGTTATCAACGCGTGCGCGTCTTTCCTGATGATGCTGGGATAGACCTCTTCATCGAGGGTCAGGAGACCAATGATCCATGCAACGTCCTGGTCACTGTCTCTAGTGGTGAAGGTGAACGGACTTCGCTCATTCGCCCGAATAAGATTGTGGAAACAAAAGCAAAGTACTTTGTAGCAACGCCGCCAGAACGAGTTGTCACTGGCAAAGAGAAGTCTCTACAAAAACTTAGAAGCATCGCAATTGCGGCTGGTTATGTCCTCGCATCAATTTTGATTGCCTTCTCGGCCCTATCTTTTACGGATGTCGTTCGTGCCAGGATTGTTCTCACAGAATCTATGTCGCCAGCAATCGATCCAGGAGATTTGATTCTTACAACTTCGCCTGAACGTCTGATGCCGAAGATTGGAGATGTAGTTTCATATACAGCCAGAAGGTTCGATGGCGCACCAGTCGGAACCTTCTCACACAGGATTATTGAGGGTGACCCGGTCAACGGGTTTCTAGTCAAGGGAGATAGCAACCCCAGCCCCGATGTTCAGCGTCCTAAACTCGGTGACATTGATGGCGTTGTAATATTCGTTATTCCTTTTCTTGGCTTGCTTCTCTCTCCGCGCGCACTTTTTATAATCATCCCAAGTATCTTTGGTTTCTGGCTAGTGATGGATGCGCTTCGAGGCGATGATGAAGTCAAGTAGATCTTTCGCACTCATCCTTCTCGCCTTTACTTTTATCTTTATCCCAGTATCGGCGAAGGCACTTGATATTCCACTCCTCACCTGGGAGCGTGGCAAAGAACAAAATTTGGTCCTAGGTGGCAATGTAGAGAATCAGTGGAAAATAGAACTCATCAATGAAGCAAATGAGAAAGTTCTTGATTTCCGAGAGAGTGATATCAGCGCCAACGGATTTAAGGTCTATTCGACCTCTATCCCCAATGACTTTCCGATTGGTGCATATGCAGTTAGAGCCACTGGGATTGGCATTCCAGGCTCAATAGTTGCGGGTGTAACTATCGTTGGCCTCTCTTACTTTGAGGTCACACAGATTCCTTTCGAGTTGCTTTTAGTCTTCCTTGCCTACGTCTTTGTGACAGCGTCTTTTGCCGTGATGCGAATCAGAAAATATGGCCTGGTAAGAGTGCCAGAATTCGATGACTTAGATCTGGATATCATTCCGCCACGATTGGCTACGTTGCATCGCCTTCGCGAGAAGGCAACTGGCAATCTTGAGCCATCACTCTTTCAACTCCTTTTGAGAAGAGAGGGCGGATGGATTCGCTTGCGATCACATTTCCTTTGGAGCGCATTCCCGATCTTGAGCCTTCTTATTGGTGGGGCGCTAGGTATTCAAATCCTTCGCGAAGGCGGTCTTGGTAAAGCATCCTGGCTCTGGCTCTTGCTCGGCGCGATGATTGCTTTGATTGATCTCTATTCCGCAATCATTGCATTTACGGGACTCGTCTTCTCACATCTCATCTTTGGTGATGTGGTTTCACTGAGAGAAGTGATGGTACTTCTCGCTCTTGGTCTTGGCTGGTTTGGTTCTTACGCATTGGCATCAATCATGGACCTTCTTCATGAGAAGAGGGATAGCTCTGACGATTTGAGTGAGAGATCACGAGAATCCGAGAACTGGCAAGGAAGAGTTCTTGCATCCTTGATAGCAGGAATGGTCTTCCATGCGACTCAAATTCTTGTGCTGAGCCTTGTGGTCGCGGTCGCAGAGCCAAGAGCGACCTCGTGGCTGCTCTCTGCTGCTTTTGCAGCGGCAACCCTTTTGAGACTTCAACTACGAAGCTCGCTTGAATCTTCAACCGCACGTAGTTCTTTGACTATGGATTCTAAAACGGTGGGCCGAGTGATTGCGGGCAAGACCACCGGGTTCCTTGCACTTTTCTTTGTTGGAACAATTTATATCTGGGTCAGAGATTGGATTTCTGCTCTTGCCTTGGGTATTGCACTAGTAGCGCCGTATGCCCTTCTCCTAGTTCGATTCACTGGTCCAAAACTCTCTTGGTTGAGGAAAGTGCCTCGTTCAGCACTTGTGGAGGCATTGATCGTTACTGCATTCGCCTATGGGATTTTCACCGCTCTGCAAGATATGCCATTCGAAGTCTTGGAGCGATCGCGACTCTTCTTGATTATTGGAGTGATTCCAGTTCTCGTGCATTCTCTGTATTGTGCGTTGTGGGATGTAGTTGATCGCGACAGGTCGCTAGATGAATTCGCTACCGAAGAGGGGAGTAGATTGTGAAACGCCTTGCCCTCTTTCTACTTGTTATGACTTTGACCGGCGCGGGAGTCTCGTACGCTGAAACTAATAATCGAATTCGGAGTTTCTTTCTTGGAAATCAACAACTAAGTGGAACTGGACTCAATCAAGTTCTCTCACTACTTGTTGGGCCGGAAGGAGAGCCAGGTCCTGCAGGTGTGCGCGGAAGAGATGGCGCCGCGGGCTTGAATGGAAATGATGGCGCACCTGGTCCACAAGGGCCGGCTGGGGCTACGGGTGCACAGGGTCTTCAAGGACTACCGGGGACTCCGGGGCAATCGGTTGTGACTGTGCAACTAGCGATCGGATCGACAAATTGTCCTAACGGAGGGACGCAGATAACGGATGGTTCAGGTGTTGTGACCTTTCTTTGTAACGGTGAACGTGGTGCAGCTGGAGTTGCAGGAGCAACCGGAGCGACAGGAGCAACCGGAGCGACAGGAGCGCAAGGCGCTGCAGGAACGGTCGGTGGCGGAACAAGCATTAACGGCACAGGGCAGATTTCATTGGGCGCCTGCGATTCGAATCTCACCGTGGACTTCAGCTCCCTCTTCGTCAGCAATGGATTCATACTTCGAAAGATCAACATGAATGATCTTGCTAGCGCATGTAATACGCGACGGATAAGCGTCTTCTTTCCTGTTAAATCAGATACGCCCACAATAGGTGCGAACCCCACGCCGCCATATCGCTATGCATCAGGGTCAAACCGCGATTACATAGATTGCACCACTGATTCCGCGATTACAGGAATGGCGGGCGACACCAATACCGTGACTCTCGCGTCATCAAATCCCACCGTGACAGGATCAGGGGTCTATACGATGAGTTGTACGGTAAGAAGAACGGGAAGCACGGTTACCTTCGCAGAGCTCTATACGGCAGATATCGATGAGAACATCGGTTTCCAGATCGCACCGTAGAAGTTAGACTTTGGTCCGCTTGATTTCTCAATTCCCCGGAGGCGAGCATGGCAAAGAAGAAGATTGAGGCGCAGGAGCCCGCCATATCCACAATACCCCTGCCTTCACAAGATTCGCCGCTCGTAATCGACTTACCGGATGGGCAGAAACTCGTTGTTGGCAACATCGCTCAAGGTACGGTTATCGAAGTTGCTACATGGCGAGGAACTGGGCGACCCGACTCGCGAACCAATCGTTTAATGCTTGGCGTTAGCTCCACAGAAGAAGCGTCGCAGCCAGTGAATAAGGATTCAGCTCCATCAGGGAGTGAAGAAAAGAAACCTCAGAACAAATTTCTTGGAGTAGCATTGAATTTCTTCAAATCGCTCTTTGTATCCAAGAAGAAAGATCCAGCTCTCGATGAACTCGATGCCTTCATTGCAGAAAAAGAACGCGAGGCTCTCGATAACCTGAAAGAAGATCTCAGCGCTAAGGAGAAGGATTCTTCAAAGCCAAAGGCCAGTCGCAGAGCTCCACTCATCGAGGAGTCGGAAGATATAAAGAGTTGGCTTGATGAATTAATGGATAGCACCACTAAGGAATTCGAGCGACAATCTGAAGAGATTGCGATCCCTGCAAAAGGAAAGGTTCGTCGCGTTACCGAGAAGTCGAGATCTGGTGCGAGTAAGGGTAGGAAGGGCGCGAAAAAGGGTCAGAGAGTTGGAAAGAGGCGCTCTGGATCGAGCTCAAGCGCGAGTAAGGCGAAGAAAAGACCTGCTTCGAAGCGGGGCAATACCAAGAAGCGTAGGAAGTAGAAGTTAGAATTTGGACCGATCGTTGCTCTGTTGCGTATGCAGCAGGAGCGAGGTGAGGAGAGCCAAGTGTTAACGCGGCGTGGGAAAGTTGCTATTGGGGTGGTCGTTGCCCTCGTGATTCTCTTCGCGCTTGGAATCCGCGTGACTCATCCGCAATCTGGTATGGAACACGCTTTAGGTTCTGCGGAGTCGAGTATTGCAATCTATAGAGTGACGGATAACTATTCGCTGGACGACAAAGTGGTGGTGGCTGTTCCTGAGAATGGGCCAGCGCTTGGAATTGTCCGAGGTGTAGTCGATGGTTCACTCGACGTGCAAATCGGTGGAACCCTCTTTCGTCTTGGTCTCGATGATGTGAATGGCAAGATGGTCGTGATAATTCCATTCTTGGGTTATCCGCTCAGTTGGGTAGGGCTTTAGTCCCGTCGGCTAGAGGATTCACCCCGGTTCTCGCACCGATTTAGAGGTTGGATTGGGTGGGGAAAGGCATCTGACCTTGTACCGACCACTTCTGGTGCTTTACCCTTCTCCCTCCCCAACGCGAGAAAGTCCTGTCCATGTCATATGGCAATCAACTCAAGGCCGCACGTCTAGAGAGCGGGTTATCTCTCTCACACGTTGCCGAGCGCACTCGCGTACGCGAACGGCTCATTGAAGATCTTGAAGCAGAGCGAACCCATTCATCTGGCGGTAAGGCCTACGCGCGTGGGCATATTAGAACTCTCGCTCGAATCTATCGAGCCGACGAAAATTCTTTACTTGCGGCTTTCGATGCAACTCAATCTGAGCTAGAAGCGTCGATGAGTTCACTTCTTCAAGAGAACAATGTAACGACAAGCGTGGAGCGCGATCGTCCAACGTGGCGAGTCTTTGGTATTGCTGCGGGCGTCGTCGCTTTTGCCATTCTTGGTTTCCAGATTGTTCCCGGATTAATCAACACTGGTAGCAACGATTCATTGATTGCTCGTGTAGTCGAAGATTCGAAGCAATCAACAGAAGAGGCCGGTCCAGTTGCGGCGGCCACAAAAGGTGTCACTCTCATTTTGCGAGCCGAGAATGGCCTCTCTTGGGTTAAGGCCGCGGGCGCGAATGGTGCAACAATTTTCGAAGGCAAAATAAATAACGGACAGTCACAGACCCTCTTTGATGATCAACTCATTTCTCTCATCGTGGGTAATGCAGGAGCGATATCTATCACCTATAACAATCAGGAATTAGGCGCACCGGGTGCGGTGGGTGAAGTAGTTAGACTCCAGTTCTCGCCTGAATCGCAGTCTGCTGGTTAATCTGCTGGTTTAATAGGTCAGGTGTCCTCGGCGAGGCTTGGCAATAATCGAACCGTTGCTCTCGTCACCCTCGGTTGCTCGCGCAACGATGTTGATTCGGAAGAGTTAGCAGGTCGACTGGCAGAGGATGGTTGGGTTCTTACCTCAGATTCTGAGTCAGCTGATATCGCTCTCATCAACACCTGTGGTTTTATCGATAGCGCGAAGAAGGATTCGATAGACACACTTCTTCAAGCCCACCAACTCAAATCAGATGGGAAGTATCGCGCCGTCGTCGCAGTGGGTTGTATGGCCGAGCGTTATGGCGATGAACTTGCGAAGGCCCTCCCTGAAGCAGACGGGATACTCGGATTCGATTCATATAAGAGCATCTCGGAGAGCCTCGCCACCATCTTGGCTGGCGGAAAGATTGATCCGCATAAACCGAAAGATCGACGAACTCTTCTGCCGTTGGCGCCGATTGAACGACGCGGCGGGGGGAGCCCTTCCAAGCAAGAGAATGGGCCAGCAGGAATTTCAAGAAACGGCCAAGGGGAGCGTCTACTGCGTAAGCGCTTGGATCAAAGCCCTTATGCGCCGTTGAAGATCGCATCGGGATGTGACCGTCGCTGTTCCTTCTGTGCAATCCCTTCATTTCGTGGCTCGTTCTTATCGAGAACCCCCGATGAAATTCTTAGTGAGGCGAAGTGGTTGGTGGAGCAAGGGGTAAGTGAGTTGTTCTTGGTAAGTGAAAATACGACCTCCTATGGAAAAGATCTTGGAGATCTGAAGCTGCTAGAAAAGTTGCTTCCTGAGATTTCACTAATAGAGGGAGTGGAGCGAATTCGTCTCTCTTATCTGCAGCCAGCAGAGATCCGTCCCTCCCTCTTGCAGGCAGTGATCTCGACAGAGAAGGTTGTGCCGTATTTCGATATTTCGTTCCAGCATGCAAGCGGGACGTTGCTTCGACGTATGCGTCGATTTGGCGATAGCGAGAAGTTTCTTCATCTTTTGACTCAAATCCGTGCCTTATCGCCGGAAGCTGGGATTCGTTCCAATTTCATCGTGGGATTCCCTGGCGAAAGTGAAGCGGAATTCAATGAACTTATTGAATTCATCTCGCAATCGCGCCTTGATGCGATTGGAGTCTTTCCTTATAGCGATGAGGACGGAACCGAAGCGCTCGATCTCCCTGGAAAGTTAGCGGAAGATCTCATCGACGAGAGATTCCAGGAGGCGAGCCGGATTGCAGAGGCAACGGTTAATCAACGCGCAGTAGAGCGATTCGGGGAAGAGATTGTCGTGCTCATCGAAGAGGTTGAAGGAGATTTGGTTGAGGGGCGCGCCGCACATCAGGGACCTGAGGTTGATGGATCGACTCGTATCTCACTTAGGAATTTGGATGAACTTCGCGATATCACAGTTGGCCAATACATTAAGGCAAGTGTCATCGCCACTGATGGCGTCGATCTGATTGCGGAGAAAATCTGATGAGTGCATCTCATGATCGCGATGAAGTATCTCGTCGGGTGATATTTAATCTTCCAAATATCCTCACTATTTTTCGAATCCTTGCCTTACCGTTCTGCGCATGGGCTCTCATCGCAGAGAGTGGTTCGAACGCTGAGCTTAGAACCCTTTCCTTCATCCTCTTTTTCATAGTAGCAATGACTGATGTTCTTGATGGTCGTTTGGCGAGGGCAAGCAATCAGATAACCGACTTCGGTGAACTCTGGGATCCGATTGCAGATAAAGCACTCATTGCTACAGCGCTGATCTCACTCAACTACTTGGAACTTCTGCCAATCTGGGTGACCCTTGTGATACTCGGTTTTGAGCTAGCGGTGACCATACTTCGACTTAGCGTTCTTAAGGGTGGGGTAATCCCAGCAAGTAAATCCGGCAAGGCCAAGACGCTGACTCAAAACATCTCTATCGGTCTCTACATACTTCCGCTGCCGACATTCTTTGATATCCCTAAAGCGCTACTCCTCGGCGTAGCGTTGATTCTGACCATTGCTAGTGGCTATCAGTACTTCGCCGCAGCGCTATCAAAGCGATCATGAGCGCATCGGCTCGTTTGGCAAGTGAGCTATTGGAGTTGCTCGCTTCGCGTGGTGAAACGATTTCGACGGCAGAGTCAGTGACAGGAGGCGGTCTCGCATCAGCAATCACCGATGTTGCTGGATCGTCAAAGATTTTTGCGGGATCACTGGTTACCTATTCTGACCTTTCCAAAGTTCACCTTTTGGGTATAGAGCCTGATCTCATCGCAAAATTCGGAGTGGTGTCTTCCGAGGTTGCCATCGCAATGGCCGAGGGGGCGAAGTCGCGGCTTGGGACAACGTGGTCCATCTCAACGACGGGGATAGCTGGCCCGGGCTCCTTCGCCGGGGTCCCGGCGGGGCGGGTGTGGCTCGCCGTGGTCGGTCCCATCTCGCGGATTGAGAAGTTAGAACTAGGCGACCTGGGACGCGAGCAGGTGCGAGACGGCGCGGTAATCGGCGCTCTTGCCCTTATTACCCGTATCCTTAGGGAGCGTTCGGCCAGCAAAGGCTTAGAAAGCTAACAGGTCGCAGAAGTAGACAGATAAGGGGGTTGGTGTCCATGGAGTTACTTCGAATCCATGTTGGAGCAGTCCTTCGTGTTGCGCGCATTGAACAATCACGCACACTCCGCGATGTTGCCTCCGCTGCCAAGGTCTCGCTCGGGTATCTCTCTGAGGTAGAGCGGGGACAGAAGGAAGCTTCCTCCGAACTCCTGAACTCAATCTCTCAGGCGCTCGGACTCTCACTCTCAACAGTTATTGCCACCGTCCATCTATCCATCCAAAGAGCGGAATCCCCAACCCTCACGGTCATCGACTCCACAGCAGCGTAAAGCCAGAGAGTTCACCCAAGGTTATTTCGTGGTCAACGAGAGCAACGCAGCCCAGACTTACCAATACCAACATTCTCTTCATCGCAAGACAAGAACCGCGCTCGTGACAACTGCGCTCGCCTTGATTGCTGAAAAGGGTTTGAGTCAGACCAACATGATTGAAATCGCAGATCGAGCGCGAGTTTCTAGAGCCTCGCTCTACAACCACTTTCGTGACAAAAACGAGGTCTTTCTTGCCGTTGTGGAGTTGGAAGTTGAGCGGATCGTCCAACTTGCGCTTCGAGAGCGCGAAGTCGCAGTACGTCTGGCCATCGTCTCGAGGGAGATCTGTGGACACAGATCGCTTGCCACTTCGGTTTCCAAGGATCCGGCCATGATTGCAAATCTGCTCTCCAGGCATGATGGCGAACTTTGGAGCAAGATCTATCAAGGACTTGCTTCTCTTGTCGCATCAGATTCTGCCGGAACTGCGATTGTGCTGAGATGGTTGATCGGGCAGATCTTCATTCCGTTAGTTCCTCAGCAGTCAGATGCTCAGAGCAAGCTCATCGCTGAGGCAATCCGCTGAGTTTCTAGGATTGTTGAGGGGTAGGCGCTGTGGCCAAACTTCCACAGTGAGCACACTCCATATCTAGAAAGTAGGTTGCAATCTCGCCATCTTGAAACACCACTTTGAGATTGAAGACCTCACATCCACACACACAGACATGCGTGGGCGTGCCGCGAAAGTCTATTGCGTTCGAGTAGTTCTCGGGGCGAAGATTTGCGATGCTCTCCATGACGAGGTCACTCGCTCCCAACTACGTCAGTGATCATGATCGTCCTCGTCACTGTGTGACTCTTGAGAACCTTCTTCCTCTTCGTGAGCGTGATTCTCTTCGTCAAGATTCTCAGATTGACTTGAGGAGTCACCGTGGTCGTGAGCATGAATCTCTGAGCTGTGGATCTGGCTGACCAAGGCCCACATGACCAGCACACCAGCCATCGTTGTCGCTAACGTCCATCGTGACGAGTGACGTGAATGCGCTTCGGGCAAGATGTGAGAAGTAGCGAGATACACAAGGACTCCGGCAAAGAGCGCCAAGTAGATGGCGATGTAGTTGTCTTTGAGCGCGATGGATGATCCGATGGCAGCGCCTCCGACGCGTGCAACGGCATCGACGGCGAGGAGGAGGATTGCACGCTTAGTCCAGTTGCCACTCTTTACAAGTAACGAGACGGTATTGAGTCCGTCGCTAAAGGCATGAACGAGGACAGCGACAAACACTACGATCCCCAACTCATTGGAGACTTGGAAGGCGACACCGAGCGCAATGCCGTCGATAAGTACATGCCCGGCCATCGCGAGAGCTCCTAATGTGCCTGCGATATTGCCGGCGTGGCGATGGTCACTGCCATACTCAGATTCGGCAGGTTCATGACCACCGGAGAATTTCTCGAAGAGGTGCAATGCCATGAAGCCACTGATGAGAGAGATCGCAGTTACGGGAACATTTAGAAATTCGCCAGCGTCGTGAGAGAAGGCCTCAGGGAGTAGCTCGAAAGCAACGAGACCGAGCAAGAGTCCTGCGGAGAGTCCGAGTACGAGATGGAGTCGATCTTTCGACTTGAGGGCAAGAAGTCCACCGAGAGCGGTGGCAACGGCAGTTAGGGCTGCGAGTCCAAGGGCCATATTCATGTCCTCAGGTTAACACATAATGAGAATCATTTCCATTAAGGATTTCTTCCACCGTACCCTCTGGGGGGGTTCGCCATCGCAAGGTTTCGAATCGATACGGCTCGCGAGAGTGAGTTCCTCGCAAGACTTGAAACCGCCCACAGCGCCCTCAAGTCCTGTCCTGGCTACATCAGTGGAGAGATTGGGCTCAATACCGATGAGCCGGGGCTAATCGCCCTTGTGACACGTTGGGAAAACGTCGGGAGTTATCGACGAGCGTTATCGAACTATCAGGTGAAAGTGGATGCGGTTCCCGTATTGGCGGAGGCGATCGATGAACCTGGTGGCTATATCGCACCCCATTCGTAATCAATAGCAGGTATTGCGATCAATCAAAGTAAAATCCAGCCATTGCTTTCTCAACCAGAGAACGCATTCCTGGGCCAACGGGCGGCCCTCCGACAGCCAGCCGGATGGAGAGTTCAATCATGGCCGATCGTCTAGAAACTATCGTCTCACTCGCTAAACGAAGAGGCTTCGTCTTTCCTTCTTCCGAGATATACGGTGGACTTCGAGCATCTTGGGATTATGGTCCACTCGGCGTAGAACTCAAGAACAATGTCAAACGACAGTGGTGGCGCTCAATGGTCACGGGTCGAGAAGATGTAGTCGGGCTTGACTCATGCGTTGTTTTGGCGCGAGAAGTTTGGGAAGCCTCCGGTCATGTGGAGACATTCACGGATCCCCTCACCGAATGCACCTCGTGTCATAAACGTTTTCGAGCAGATCATCTTGAAGAGGCATTCGAAGCAAAACATCAACGCAAGCCATCAAATCTTGAAGAAGTGAACTGCCCACATTGCGGAACAAAAGGGAAATTCACAGCACCGAGGCAATTCTCTGGTCTACTCAAGACTTATCTTGGGCCGGTAGAGGATGAGAGCGGTCTTGCATATATGCGCCCCGAGACTGCGCAAGGAATCTTCATCAACTTCGAGAATGTGATGACTACTGCCAGGAAGAAGCCGCCATTTGGCATCGGGCAGATCGGTAAGTCCTTCAGGAATGAGATAACGCCAGGCAACTTCATCTTCCGGACCCGAGAATTCGAGCAGATGGAGATGGAGTTCTTTGTTGTACCAGGCACCGATGAAGAGTGGCACCAGTATTGGATTGATACGCGACTTGCTTGGTACAAGGAGTTGGGGATAGGGAGTGAGCGACTTCGACTCTTCGAACATCCCAAGGAGAAGCTCTCTCACTACTCCAAGCGAACCGTCGATATTGAATACAAATTCGAGTTCGCGGGAACAGAGTGGGGCGAGCTCGAAGGAATAGCCAATAGAACTGATTTTGACCTCAAAGCACATAGCGCGAAGAGTGGGAAGGACCTCTCATTTTTTGATCAAGAGAAGAGCGAGCGCTGGACTCCATTTGTCATTGAACCTGCCGCAGGAGTCGATCGTTGCACGCTGACTTTCATGATGGATGCCTTCACCGAAGATGAAGCACCCAACTCGAAGGGCGAGATGGAGAAACGAGCAGTGATGCGTCTAGATCCTCGCCTCTCACCGATCAAAGTGGCAGTGCTTCCGCTATCGCGCAATGCTGACCTTTCTCCGAAGGCTCGAGACTTAGCAGAAGTCCTTCGCAAGAATTGGAGCGTTGAGTTTGATGATGCTGGTGCAATCGGGCGTCGATACCGGAGACAGGATGAGATCGGTACACCATTTTGCATCACCATCGATTTCGATTCATTGCAGGATCATGCAGTGACGGTGCGAGAGCGTGATTCGATGCGACAAGAGCGCATCTCGATAGATCAGGTGGAATCATGGTTAGCCCCGAAACTTCTAGGGTGCTAATCAAACCTCTCTTCCTGCCGATCGGGAATGGCCACTTTGAAAACGGTGGAGTTCTTCTTGATCCACCAGTTGTCCTTGCTCCGATGGCAGGAATAACTAACGCCGCTTTCCGCACGCTCTGCAGAGAGCAAGGCGCTGGACTCTTTGTCTCGGAGATGGTGACCGCTCGAGCTCTCATCGAACGAAACGAAGAGACGCTTCGGATGATTGTTCCGGGCGAAGGAGAGAGCCCCCGCTCAGTCCAACTTTATGCAACGGAAGGTGACTCCCTAGGCAAAGCAGTTTCGATGATTGCCAGAGAGGATCTTGCTGATCACATCGACCTTAACTTTGGCTGTCCGGTACCGAAGGTCACTCGAAAAGGCGGCGGAGCCGCACTTCCCTTCAAGCAACGATTGTTTCGCGAGATAGTTTCAGCGGCAGTCGAGAATGCAAAACCTTATGGGATCCCAGTCACTGTGAAGATGCGAATCGGAATTGATGATGAACATGAGACTTTCCTTGGGGCAGCGGAGATTGCCGCTGAGGCAGGAGTTACTTGGGTCGCGCTCCATGCGCGTACCGCCGCACAGTTCTATGACGGGAATGCGCAGTGGGGAAAGATCCAGGAGTTGGTAGATCACATGAAGCCATTCGCTATCCCAGTCCTTGGAAATGGCGATATCTGGTCGGGCGATGATGGTGTTCGCATGATGCGTGAGACCGGCTGCGATGGGATAGTCGTTGGCCGTGGATGTTTGGGTCGGCCCTGGCTCTTCGCTGATCTAGTGCGGGCTTTCGCAGCAGAACGAGATGTGGATGTACATAATGAATCGAGTCCACTCCCTCGTCCATTGCCGAGTCTTTACGAAGTGAGTGCGGTCATCTGGCGCCATGCCGAGTTATTGACCCGATATTTTGGCGATGAATCTCGCGCTTGTCGGGATCTTCGTAAACATATGGGGTGGTACCTCAAGGGTTTTCGCGTAGAGGGCGGATTGAGGCCACAGTTTGGAATGGTCGCATCGCTTGCAGAGCTTCGGACATTGCTTGATCAACTCATCGATCAGCCCTACCCAGAAGAAATTGGGGATGCTCCGAGAGGAAGGCGTTCACATCAACGATCAGTTGCACTTCCGGTGGGATGGCTTGAAGATGCAATGGAGCTCGCAATCGTGAGTTCAGATGAGATCGGATCGGGCGGTTAGAGTGTTTGGATTTCGCTGGATCTTGAGAATTCTCTCTTTTCTTCTACTTCTCGTCATCATAATTCCGCTTTACGCATTTGGAAAAACATGGTGGACTGGACAGAGTCTTGCGAAAGAGATTGCTCTGACCGCTTCCGACTTTCAGCCAAGCGATTACGCACGAGAAGTAATCGTTGTCCTTGGCGCAGCTCAGTTTGATGGAAAGCCTGGCCCTATCTTGAAGGAGAGATTGAAAACGGCATCACTTGCTTATCAAAAGAATTTGGCGCCGGCGATCATCACCGTTGGAGATGGCGCACCCGGAGATAGAACTACTGAGGCGTCAGCAGGTAAGCGGTGGTTAGCAAAAGAGGGTATTCCCAAATCTCGAATTATCGCGGTTAACCAAGGTAGAGATACCTATTCAAGCACTCTCGCCTATAGTGCAACGATGAAGTCACGTGGTTTGGCGTCGGTCCTGATTGTCACCGATCCCTATCACTGCCTCCGTGCAACAACAATGGCACGAGATCAGGGAGTTGTTGCGAGCTGTCTTCCGACACTTGCCGGCAGCACCGATATCTCCCATTCGTCATTTCGTTATCTCTTGAGAGAGGCTGGCGCTTATCTGACCTATATCACTCTTGGCCGTCGCGGGATCATGATCGATGAAGAGACGATAGAGAAGTGGATTTCGGAGAGCCTTGGAGATATGAGATCCACGCCATGAAGATCACCGGTTATCAAGAGAGTGATCTTGAGAGATTTCACGATGAACCTGCCAAAAGAAGTGGCCGAAGTGAGTTCGCTCGTGACCGTGCGCGAGTCATTCACTCTTTCGCACTACGAAGACTTGCTGCAAAGACTCAAGTCGCCGTCCCTTGGGCTGATGACTTTCCTCGAACGCGTCTCTCGCACTCATTGGAGTGTGCACAAGTTGGTAGAGAAATCGGGGAGTCCCTCGGAGCAGATCCTGATTTGATGGATACCGCCTGTCTTGCTCACGATCTAGGTCATCCTCCTTTTGGACATAACGGCGAAGTTGCGCTCAATGAGATAGCGACGAGTTGTGGTGGATTTGAAGGAAATGCACAGAGTTTTCGGATTCTCACTCGCCTCGAAGGGAAAACAGTTGATAGAGATGGGAAATCCTTAGGACTCAATCTCACTCGCGCTTCACTCGATGCTGCGACCAAGTATCCCTGGCATCGTTCTGGTGAGATTACAAAGTTTGGCGTTTACGAAGACGATGGCGAGGTTTTTTCGTGGATGCGAAATCAAGATCGTGGCAGATCAAGTGGCCGAACTTCCCTTGAAGCGCAGATCATGGATTGGTCCGATGATGTCGCTTATTCAGTACATGACTTGGAGGATGGCGTTGTCACCGGGAAGATAATCCCGATCAAAATCGAGTCCCATCTCGCTGAGATTGCTGAGACAGTGCGAAATGATTACCTTGCTGATCTTCAGAATCATGAATTCGAAAGTGCCACAAAGAGATTGCTCGAACTTGAACTATGGCCCAGGGGTTATGACGGCTCTCATTACGCGCTGGCACAGATGAAACGATTCACCTCTCAGCTCATTGGAGAGTTTGCCTTAGCGGCAGAGAAAGCGACGCGAGATAGCTTTGGGTCAGCGCCATTAACCCGCTACAGCGCCAATCTCGAAATCCCTCGATCAGCTCGAGTAGATGTCGCCATCCTCAAGGCCATCTCGGGTTACTTCATTATCAATGCCGAGAGCGCACAGGCGGCTTATTTAGAGCAGCGAACGCTTCTCAAAGAGCTCGTCCTTCATCTTCGGGAGAGTGCTCCCCGAAGCCTTGAGAGCACCTTCCTCTCGCATTGGGATAACGCTAAGGATGAGAGTGCAAGACTCAGAGTCATCATTGACCAGGTAGCGTCTTTCACAGACCTTGGAGCGATTAAGCGCGCACACTCCTTTGGACTTTCACTGGCGATAGAGAAGGATTAGAGGATGGCCGGGCGGATTAGAGATACAGATGTTGCTCATGTACGTGAGCGGACCCGGATCGAGGATGTGATTGGCGAGTACATTCAACTCAAGAGTGCCGGTGGTGGGCAACGCAAAGGTCTCTGCCCATTCCATGACGAGAAGAGTCCTTCATTCCATGTAACACCAAGTCGTGGCTTCTACCATTGCTTTGGCTGTCAAGAAAGTGGCGATGTCATCACCTTTCTGATGAAGATGGAACACCTCACATTCACTGAAACTATAGAGCGACTCGCTGAACGAATGGGATATCCACTTACCTACGAATCAGGTGGTGGCGGCGCTCCAAGTGGAGAACGAGCCAGATTAATTTTGGTCAATCAGGCCGCAGCTCGCTTCTATCAAAGTTGTCTCGATGGCGAGGATGCCGTCACAGCTCGAGAGTTTTTGACTTCACGCGGTTTCGATCGTGGCGCTGCTGCGAGATTTGGTGTGGGATATGCGCCAGATCAATGGGATGCTCTGAGAAAGACCTTGGTGGCAGAAGGCTTCAACGATCGTGAGCTATCACTTGCAGGACTTACAAAAGATGGTCAACGTGGGCCGATCGATCGATTCCGCCATCGAGTGATCTGGCCGATTAGAGATATCTCTGGCGAGGTCGTTGGTTTCGGCGCACGAAAGTTAGCGAGCGATGATGTCGATTCAGGTCCGAAATATCTCAATACGCCCGAGACTCCGCTCTACAAGAAGAGTCAGGTGCTTTACGGACTTGATATGGCGAAAAAAGAGATCGCTAAGTCACGCCAGGCAGTTATTGTCGAAGGCTATACCGATGTTATGGCCGCGCACCTTGCCGGAGTCGGCACAGCTGTTGCCACCTGTGGAACCGCATTCGGTGATGATCACATCAGGATTCTTCGTAGACTCTTGATGGATGATGATGCATTTCGTGGCGAAGTGATCTTCACCTTTGATGGCGATGCCGCTGGCCAGAAGGCAGCGCTTAAGGCCTTTGATAGCGACCAGAAATTCGTATCGCAGACATTCGTTGCAGTTGAACCACGAGGTATGGATCCCTGTGAACTGCGACAGGCTGATGGTGATGTCGCGGTGCGAGATCTCATCGCCAGAAGAATTCCGCTCTTCGAGTTCGCGATTCGATCAACGTTAAAGGAACATAATCTCGATCGACCAGAAGGTCGTGTAGCCGCGCTTGCTGCAAGTGCCCCAATGCTCGCTCGAATCCGAGACACGGCCCTTCGCCCAGAGTATGCGCGCTCACTTGCGAGATGGATCGGTGTTGAAGTCGATCAAGTCAATGATGCGATTTCCAACTCCCTTTCCAGTACGCGCCGTAAATCGACTAATCAAGAAGTTCCAGCGCAACCAAGTGTTAGCTGGCGTCCTGACCCAACTGAGCCAGCACTTATCCTCGAGCGTGAGGTGCTGAAGGCAAGATTGCAACTTCCTGCCTTCTGTCTCGATTGGCGCAAGTTAGAACCAAATGCATTCACTCACCCGGCTTATCTGAGATTGCGAGCTTTCATCGATCAAGGTAGAGACTTCGAGGCCGTGTCTTTGAAGCCAGAGGATCCACCAGAGTTACATTCATTTGTAGCTGAGTTATCGAGCGAGCCGATTAGAAGTGATGTGACGGTAAGTGAAAAATATATTGCAAGCATCTTTGCAAGGCTTCGAGAGCTGGCTCTTGGTAGAACTATCGCGGAGATCAAGTCGAAGTTGCAGCGAATCAATCCGCTCGATGATGAAGCCCAATACAACGCTACCTTTCAAGAACTCCTGGAGTTGGAGCGAGAGCGAAGAACGCTTCGAGATTTGGCGGTCGGAGAGATTTAGCCTAGAGTTTGCGTTCTCGTTATAGCAGTCCCCGATAGCTCAATTGGCAGAGCAGCCGGCTGTTAACCGGCAGGTTATTGGTTCGAGTCCAATTCGGGGAGCCAGTTCAAGTCACTACGCCTATGATTCGCCTATGGCTCTCTTTCGAATAAGAGTTGCGTTGCCCGATAGACCAGGCTCGCTCGGTGCAGTTGCCTCTGCAATTGGATTTGCCGGTGGAGATATCCGTGGACTCGTTGTCTTGAGCAGTGAATCTGGGCGTGGAATCGATGACATCACCATAGCGATTCCAGGGAGCGATCCGAAGGACCTTCTCAATGTCCTCGGCGCCATTCAAGGAGTCGAAGTAGTTTCGGTAACTCCAGTCAGTTAATCGTTTACTCAGAAGATTCGATTCTTGCGCCATCACTTGGCTGCGCGGTGAAGAAACGAGGCGGAGCAAACTTGGCTTCACGGTAGGCCTGAGAGATTTCCTCTTTGATCTCGTGGATTTTCTCCTGTGGTGTGAGAGCAATAGCGCTACCGCCAAAACCACCACCGACCATCCTCGCACCCAGGGCACCAGAAGACTCTGCGACTTCGACCGCAAGATCTAGCTCTGGACACGAGACCTCGTAATCCACTTTCAATGAATGGTGAGATGCACTCAGAATTTTGCCGATGCCAGGAAAATCCTTCTTCTCCAAGAGCGCAACGGATTGATGAACCCTCGCAATTTCAGTCACTGCATGACGAACCCGACGATAGGAGATCTCATCCAAGGAATTCCCAAAAAGTTCAAGCTGGGCTTCATCAAGATCGCGCATTGAGCGCATCCCTAGTTGGCGCAACGCACTCTGGCATCGTTCGCGTCGCTCTCGATAGCCACCATCAACTAGTGCGTGGTGGGCATTGGTATCGATGATTAGGAGTTCAAGCCCTTCACTTCTGAGGTCGAGAGGTATCTGCCGGGTTTCCAATGTCACGCAGTCAATCAAGAGGGCATGACCAGATTCCGCCATCAAAGAGATTGATTGATCCATGATCCCGCAGGGCATCCCCACATATTCATTCTCAGCGCGCTGAGCAAGGCGTGCGAGATCAACCTTCGATTTACCTAGTGAGAAGAGATGATCTAACCCAAGTGCAACAGCACATTCCAGCGCCGCGGAAGAGGAGAGTCCAGCGCCAAGTGGGACCTGGCCATCGATATGGATATCCACTCGGTGATTCACTTCAAGAGCCCAGATAATTCCAGCGATGTAATCGCTCCAGTCCGAGCGACGTTTCGAAGGAACTAGATTAGAGAGATCAATCTCGATTGCACTCTTCTTCTGTGCTGATGTGAATCGAAATTTCGAGTCGCTACGCAATGTAATTGTGACTCTGGTGCGCTCGCCAATAGCGAAGGGAAGGACCCAGCCATCGTTGTAATCAATATGTTCACCGATGAGATTGACTCGTCCCGGAGCAGAAGCGGTTACTCTCTTCACGAAACTAGAGCTTGACCTCTCGCAACTGTGTTGCAGACTGCTCCGGTTTCATATCCATGATGAAAGCGCCCATAGCTGATTCAGAGCCAGCCAGGTATTTGAGCTTGCCAGGTTGACGTCGAACGCTGGTGATCTGCCAATGTAAACCCAATTCCTTACGACCTCGTCGAACTGGTGCTTGATGCCATGCTGCGATGTATGCCATCTCGATACCGAAGACACCATCAAGTCGCTGCATCACTTCCTTGGCCACGGCAGGAAATGCATCGCACTGATCTGTACTGAGTTCGGTGAGGTCGGCTACTTGTCGAAGTGGTGCAAGGTGAATCTCGAATGGATAACGTGCCGCCCACGGGACATAGGCAATCCAGTGCTCGTTGCGTGCAACGATACGAACTTCATCCTTAATCTCGCGCGCAATCACATCCGCCAGAAGAGGCCGCCCGTGTCTCTGATAGTGATTTGATGCGACCTGGAGCATCTTCTCAGTACGAGGTGTGATGAATGAATAGGCATAAATCTGACCATGGGGATGAAAAAGAGTTACACCGATCTCTTCGCCCCGATTTTCGAAGATGAAGACCTGCTCGATGAAGTCGAGCTTTGAGAGTTCGCGGGTTCGGTCACGCCATGCTTCAAGAAGCGTGCGAATCCGCTCTAGAGATAAATCCTTGAAAGCAACTGCATGTTGGGCGGTATAACAGACGACTTCACATTTCCCTGCGGCATCGACAATGGGGGTTTCTAATCCGGAAAACTCTGGCAGCTGCCATGTATCGCTAGGCGGCCTCAATGATGGAAATCGATTATCGAATACTGCTACTTCATAATCGCCCTCTGGAATCTCACTGAGCAAGCCATCATGGGTAGGGCAAAGCGGGCAGAGTTCTTTGGGTGGCAGGAAAATTCTCCCTTGACGATGGGCGGCCATAGCGACCCACTCATTGACTAAGGGATCGAGACGCAGCTCTCCAATCCCAGGTTGTTCCTCTCGCTCCCTTTGATCGATAGCAGTTCTCGACTGACCAGCAGTGTCGTAGTAACGAATCACCCGACCATCTGCCATTTGGCGATCACTTCGAGTCACACCTGCTGAAAGTTCAGACTCATTATTCTTCGCGCCCATGAGGAGCGTTACTCTACCCGCATGGCTCAATCTGGACAGAGTCCCTTCAAGCTGGTCACCATTACGGGCGGTGAAAATTCGTTAATCGCCTCAGTTATTGATGGGGCGCTGGTCATTCACCACTGGGGAAAGAAATTTGAATTGCCAGTCGAGTTCGATGACCTGGTTGCTTCTACGACCAAGTCAGTTGCTCATAGTGATTTCGATCAGATGCAGTGGCCGGGAATCTTTCGTGAACATTCGCGAGGCAATCTAGGTTCTCCAATGATCTCAGGTCATCGAAACTCTCAAGAGTGGTCCACGAAATTCGAAGTCACAAAGCTCACTGCGTCAGAAGATTCTTTTGACTTTGTCGCAAGTGATGCTGACACCAAGTTAGAACTCCTCGGGAGATTTGAGTTTGATCACTTCGGCGTCCTGCGAGTCGATTATCGATTGAATAACCATGGTGATTCATACATTCTCGATGCTCTAACTTATTGGCTCCCATTACCCGAGCGAGCTAAAGAGCGGATTGATTTCACCGGACGATGGGCAAATGAAAGACAGATTCAACGATCCAAGATTGAGACTGGCCTCTGGAGTAGGCAGAGTAGAGAGGGTAGAAGCGGTCATGATTTTACGATCGCACAGATCGCCCTTACCGAGAGATCCGATTTCCAATCCGGAGAACTTTGGTCCGCAGGGCTTGCCTGGAGCGGAAATTCAGCGCACTCCATCGAGAAGTCATATGACGGAGCACTCTGGATGGGTGCCGGCGAAATTTTCTTCCCTGGTGAAGTGATTT
>Ga0194124_10001840_pt1 | contig 25393 bp, 24 predicted proteins | sample TA2KigCas0mmetaG_FD_148605 | JGI IMG/M metagenome (GOLD analysis project Ga0194124, IMG submission 148605) | Freshwater microbial communities from Lake Tanganyika, Tanzania - TA2015031 Kigoma Deep Cast 0m | ecosystem: Environmental > Aquatic > Freshwater > Lake | place: Tanzania: Lake...
ACCATAGGTTTTTTGAATTTGATTATCGTTTTCATAATAAATTTTTTGAAAAAAACTTTCAAATCTTTCATGGTTGTTATACAAAAGAGCCGTTTGGATATTCAATATTTGATGCAATTGATAATGGGAAAATTCCAATTATACATAAGGATTGGATGCCAGATATTAATTACAAATATAGAGCAATGAATAAAAAAGAATTTAGTTATGAATACTTAAAAATATTGGAGGATGGTTTTGAAAAAAATAAAAAACAATTTGACCAAATAAGAGAAGGTTTAGAAAAATATACAGATAAACAAAAATGGATTGACAAAATAATACAAATAATATGAAAAAATTTGTAGGATATGAGGGATTATTTTATGCAATATTTTCTGAAAATAATATTCAGGTAAAAGAAAAACATAATTTACCCTATTATAATATAGCAGAGACAAAACCTTACATGAGAGAAATTGAAATTAATTTAAATGGCCAAATAGAGCAAGTTGAATTATATGTTTGTCCGATGCCAACAAGCATGTTAAATGCTATACCAACAAAAAAATTAACAGAGTTTGAGCTAGATTTATATATGAATCCACCAGAAAACAGTATTGTAATCTATGATAGATGGATATTTCAAAGATATATTGATTTTATTTTTAGGCAATATGGTATATCCCATTTTGATAAATTTATTAAAAGATACAAAGATAAAAACATAAAGGTTATATTTAATTTTGCGTTTTTTGAACCAAACGAATATGAAAGTTTAAATTATTTTTTAATGAAATATGATTATAGTTTTGATTGCATAAAATTAACTGATTATGAATTATTTGATAGAGTTGATAAATTTGTATTTTCTAAAATTTTTAATATTTTTCACATAGTCGGAGACTTAATGAGTTTTGAAATAGATTCACTATTTAGAAAAAATTTAGTACCATCTATTCATAATTTATTTGTAGCAGAATCAATAAAAAATCCTGATAAATTGTATTCTCATTTGACTTTAAAACCAAGACCACACAGAATTAATTTTATAAATAAACTATATGATTTAGATATAATAGATTACGGATATTGTACTTTAAATAAAATAATGTATGATGAGTATCAAGAAAGAATTGATAATGGATTAGTATATTCGACAGATAATTGTTTAATGCAAAACAAATGGTTATATGATTATTTTAAGAATATGGATTATAGAGGATATGATTACTATTCAAAAAAAATGAAAGATATTTTAGGTAAAAATTTCTGGTCTCATTTAAGACATTATTTTGAAAATAAAGAATACAAAAAAAGTTACATAGATGTTATAGGTGAAACACATATTTTATTTGACACCCTGTTTTCATATTTTTCTGAAAAATCTTACTATCCAATTTTAACAGAAAAATTTTTTATAATATATGGTGGAAATAGATTTTATGAAATGTTAGAAGAATTTGATTGTTACAATTGTTTAGATTTATTTGGTCTAGATAAAACATACTATCAAATAGAAAATCCATACGAACAGGGTGATATAATAGCAAATAAATTAAAAGAATTGATAGATAAAAAAAATTCAGGTGAATTTGATATCGAAAAATATTATCAAGAAAACAAATATAAACTTATTAATACAAAACAAAAAATACTTTCAAAATATACAAACAGTATTGATGAGGTAAAAAAATTTATTTTAAAATGAAAAAAATATTAGTAGTTGGTTGTTCATTTTCACACCATACAAACAAAAATGAAAATGAATGTGAAAATAGTTGGGTGGAATGTATGAAAGATAAATTTGCAAATTTTTTATATATTATGAATTTAAGCCAACCAGGTGCAAGTAATGAATTAATAAAAAGAATAATTACAAAAAAAGTATTAGAAGAAAGGTGGGATTATGTAATAGTACAATGGAGTACAATAGATAGATGGGATTATCCAGTTCAGCATAATGATAACACTACAATTGTAAGATATTGGCCAATAGGGTCTAATACAACAGGTATAAAATATGAATTTTATAAAAATTATTATTCAGTATATGGTGCGGTGATTGATACATTAGAAAACATTTTATTTATTCAGCAATTATTAAACTCAGAAAATATTCCATATAGTATGATTACGATTGGTAATTTATTTACATTATCTACAACAATTAAACAGATAGAAAATTTAATGATAAAAAATGGAAATTATTATGAATCAAAAGAAAATGTATTACAAAAAATGCAGCAGGTAGAAACTATATTTGCAGATGCAGATTCTGTACCATTTTTATTTAAAAAAATAGATTACGATAAATTTTTATTTACCGATAAGATTAGAAATCCGTTTGGTGGTGGAATGTTGGAATGGTTATATGAAGAAAAAAATGATTACCCTAAAAATAATTGGCACTTTGATAAAACTCAATCCGAATGTTTTTTAAATGAATTTATTATACCTAAAATTCTAAAACCAAATGGAATTATTTAACAAAGAATATACAAAACAATATCTAACTAATAACCATCATATAAATGAAAATGGTGAACTAATATTAGAACCAGTAAAGTATCGTTGGACACATGGTGCAACTGATTTACACTTAGGTGATGGGCTTTTAGTATATTCACTCATTCAATTTATTAGAGCAAAGATATGCGTTTGTATTGGAACAGGAGGAGGTTTTATACCCCGTATAATGACACAGGCTCGTAAAGACCTTTGGGAACAAAAAATCTTTAAAGGAAACCCACAAAATGAATGGGGGGATATTGGAACAACAATTATAGTAGATGCTTCCAATGGTATTGGTGGATTTACTGATTGGACTGAAGAAAATTCATTTTTAAGACAACACTTTACACCACAAATTATAATAGAAACATCTGAAAGAGCATTTTACGATTATTTTGTAAGACAAGATATAAAAATTAATTACTTACACATAGATGGTGACCATTCATATGAAGGAGTTAAAAAGGATTTTGAGTTGTACTCAACTTTAATTTCAGAAAATGGAATAATTACAATACATGATACTGACAAACAATATCATAATACATTTTTGGTTCCTGATAATCAAAAGGGGGATTTTAATACATTTGATGGACCTACGAAATTTATTAAAGAGTTAGAAAGTAACACAGAATGGAATTTGGTAAATTTAAAAAATTTTATTATGTTTGATAAAAAAGTTAGCAGCACTGGTTTGACACTACTGACAAGAAAATAAAAATGAATAAAAAAGTAAGATTAGTTACGGTTACAGGTTCACGAACGAATACACTTTGGCATATGCTTAATCACTATCAGCGTTTAGTTGATGAAATTTATGTCGTAGTTTATGAATGGGATAATTTTTCTACATATGATTCAGTAAAAGAAATTGTATCAAAATTTCCAAATGCAAAAATAGTATTGAGAGAAGTAAAAGAAAAATATAATTGGGAATATGTTACACAATTATACAATGAAGTAAAAAGAATTTATCCCGATGATTGGTGGATAGTATCAGATGATGATGAATTTCACATATATTCTAAACCATTAAAAGAAATAATATACGATTGTGATAAAAATGGTTGGGATATTGTAAGAGGTGGATTTATTGATAGAATTGGTTTAAATGGTGAATTTAATGAAATAAATGATACGCAAAATATATTTGAACAATTTCCATACGCAGGATTTTTTAGATACCCAATGAGTGGTGCATGTCCAAATAAAATTTGTATAACAAAGGGTTATGTAGAAATCACAGCTGGCCAGCATTACGCAAAGATAGATGGACAAACTACTTGGAGGTGGCAAGGTTGGAATCATCCACTTATAGCGCCCGTAGAAAAATATTCTGTTCAGGTACATCACTTTAAATGGGATAGTACTTGTGGAGAAAGAATTAGAGCGGTAGCTAACATTAATCAAGAATACGCATACTCAGAAGAATATAGAAAAATGTATAGAGAATTAGCAAAATCAAAATTTAAAATTGATATTAATAATTCCGAATTTATGTTTGAAAAATGTGGTACGAGTTCATATTCTCTTTGGAGTAAACTTTTTAAAAAAATAATATCAATTTAATTTGGTATTGTAAATAAAATATTGTATATTTAAAAAAATAAAATTAATATGGCAAAATTAACAAAAGTTGCAGAAGAACCACAAACAAATTCTGTATCACAAGAAGAACTGTTTCTTTTAGAGCAAAAAAAAGTTAGAGCATTAGAAAAAATTGCTAATTCATTAGATGCTCTTACTATTTGGTTTGAAGAAATTGATAAAGAAGAATGGAGCGAAAGACTTCAATATTATTTGTATGAATTTTATAATCATACTGTAAAAAACAAAAAAGATAATGAATAAACATAAATTAGCAGTAATTGTTCCATATAGGAATAGGCCAGAACAACTACGCAAATTTATTACAACCATATCTTTTAGATTAAAATATCAAAAAATACCTTACGAAATATTTGTAATAAACCAAGATAACGCAAAGTTGTTTAATAGAGGTATGCTTTTAAATATTGGTTATCGTTACGCTGTAAAAGCTAAGTGTGATTACATGGTTTTTCACGATGTGGATATGATACCAATGGATGCTGATTATTCTTATTCAGATATACCTATTCATTTATCTACAAATTTTGTAGATAGAAAAACTGGCGAAAAAACAAAAGATATTTTTAATGAATACTTTGGTGGAGTTACAATGTTTACAATAAAAGATTTTGAAAAAATAAATGGATATTCTAACAAATATTGGGGGTGGGGATTTGAAGATAATGATTTATTGTGGAGATGTATAAAAAAAGAAATAATATTAGATACTTACAAATATAAAAACTATAACCGAACAGGTACAAATTTAAAATTAAATGGAAATGATGCTTATATAATTGGTAAAAATTTTAATAATTTATTTAATTTTAATAAACAATTATCAATTTTTATTTCATTTTATCCTGATGAAATAATTTTAAATCATACTAAGGAAGTAGATATTTTTCCTATTTTTACTTTACCAGGATATAATACACAAATCACTTATAATTCTTTCGCAAGATATAATTTTATAACATTTGATAATAATAAAAATGTTCTATATATTAGTTCTAATATAAAACAAAATTATAAAACCAATATTTGTGTAACTTTTGAGCCTGAAAGTAAATGTATAAAAACATATCAAGATGGGATTTTAATTGGGCAAGCAAATTATAATGAAAGTTTATATGATTATTCAATAGAGCAGGTATTTTATATTGGTTGTGGATTTAAAAACGAATATAAAACTATTGAAAATTATTTTAAAGGGTATTTTGATAAATTTGCAGTTTGGAATAAAACATTATCTGATAATGAAGTATATTCAATTGGTTCATGTAATGAGAATGGAATAAGATTGATAGATGATATTGGTGAATATTTATCATCCAAATTTATAAAATTATATTATGATGCAAACTTTATAAGAGATTACAAATTAGTAGATTTATCTGGAAATCAAAATGATGGTGAAATAATAAACTGTGAAGTATTAGAAAAAGAATTTTCAGAATATGTTGAAACCAAAATACCTTATAGGAGAGAGGGTACGTTTTATCTATTACCACATGAGGAAAATGGTTTTATAAATAACAAATGGAAAAGTGAGTTTACAAGGTATAATCAATTGAGATATTATAATGAAGTTAAAAAAAATGATAAATTAATGATAAAAGATGGACTTGTTGATTTAAATTTTTTAGAGTATGGTAGACAGAATGAAAAGGGATATACTTTAGTAAACATTGGATTGTAATGAAATTAGGAGTCTGCGTACCATATAGAAATAGAGAGGAACATATGAATATATTTGTTCCTCATATCTCAAAATTTTTAGAAGAAAAAAAAATTGAACATACAATATACTTAGCACATCAATGTGATGATAAACTTTTTAATAGGGGTTTAATGAAAAATATTGCAGCCAAACATGCATTTAATGATGGTTGTGATTATATAGTTTGGCATGATATTGATATGGTACCTGAAGATGATAGTTGTGATTATTCATTCCCAAAAGAAAATCCACAGCATATAGCAGTTCGTATTTCACAATCTGATTATCAATTAAAATATGAAGAATACTTTGGTGGAGCAGTCTTATTCTCAAAAGAACAAGTAGAAAGAACTAATGGATATTCAAATAATTATTGGGATTGGGGTATGGAAGATGATGACCTTTTTTGGAGATGTGTTATTGAAGGATTTGTTGAAAAAACAAAATTAGAATATAGTGAAGAAAAATATGTTGCAAATTTTAATGGTGTAAATTCTAAAATACAATTTAGACCTAATAGAGAACAAAGAGATTGTCTTTCAAATTCACATACAGTTTCAGTATTGGTAAGAGCCGACCAACAAATAGATAAAGTTCCAATTTGGTTAATCGGTGATACTGAAAGACGATTTATAGAATATCCTATATTTAGAAAACCAGGATATGATTGGGGATTATCTTTTAATAATAGTAGAGCATATACAATGCAACTTTGGGATAGAACAAAAGGGCATTTATATCAATGGATTAAAAGATATGAAAATCAATGGAGTTGGATTACAATGAGTGTAGATATAGAAAATAAAAAAGTACATTTTTATTTAAATGGAAAGGAAAGTGATGCGAGATTAGGTACAGGGACACAATCACCATTATATTTTACAGAAAATCTAAAAAGATATGGTATGGAACCGTTTTTTATCGGATATTGTAAATCACCGTATGAAGTATTTTTTAAGGGTGCAATTGCAAATATACAAATGTGGAATAGATGTTTAAATGAAGATGAAATAAAAAATATACATAAAAAAGTTCCACAAGATAATTTGGTATTGGATATGTCAAATATGAATTCGGAATTTGCTGAAATCGAAAATGTTACTTTTACAAAAGAAAAAATTGAGATACCCCATACAATTTTACCCTTTAGAAGTAATGGTAAATTTTTTTGTTTACCCCACCCAACGGAGGGTTTAGTAAATGTAGGAGGTATTCAAAAATGGGCAAAAGGTTGTACTACGGCAGAGAATGAAAAAAGATATGTTTTAAAAATGCAACAAGGTGAGATAAATTATAAGGAGGATGGAATTAATAATATGCAATTTAAATTTTTATCCGTTGATACTATTTATGGTAGACATAAAATGATAAATGTAAAAACAATAAGTTATGGCATCTGATAAAACAGAAAAAAAATTTGAAAATCCAATTTATCTCGGAGTAAAACAAGATTTAGATGCCATTGGTAAGGGTATGTGTTTAGCAAAATGGACACAAGTGACACTTCAATTACAAAGTGGACACAACCATTCCTGTCACCACCCCAAAACACACAAAATATCACAAAGCGAAATAGCACGAAACCCATCTGCACTTCATAATACACGTTATAAAAAAATGCGTAGAAAAGAAATGTTAAGTGGAGCAAGACCCACAGAATGTGATTATTGTTGGAATGTTGAAGATAATTCTGACCGTTTTTCTGATAGAGTTTTTAAATCAGGAGAAAGTTGGTCATATCCTTTTATGAATGAAATATTTAATTCCAATTGGAGAGAAGATTATAATCCAAAATATGTAGAGGTGGCGTTCTCTAACGCATGTAATTTTAAATGTTCTTATTGTGGACCATCTTATAGTTCTAAGTGGGTAGAGGAGATAGAACAATATGGAGCATATCCAACAACCGACAATTTTAATTCAGTTGAGTGGATGAAAATTGAAGATAAATTTCCAATTCCACAAAGAGAGCATAATCCATATGTAGAAGCATTTTGGAAATGGTGGCCTGAATTATATAGAGATTTACACACATTTAGAGTTACAGGCGGTGAACCATTAATGTCAAAAGATACGTGGGAAGTATTGGATTATATTATAAAACACCCAAATCCAAATAAAGAATTAAAATTAGCAATAAATTCCAATCTCGGAGTACCTGATAATTTAGTTGATAAATTTATTGATAAAATAAAAAAAATAGAAGATGAAAATCGTGTTAAAGAAATAGTAATTTTCACATCAGTAGATACTTGGGGAAAACAAGCAGAATATATTAGAACAGGTTTGGAATTTAATAGATTTTGGAATAACGTAAACAAAATATTAACCGAATGTCCTAGAGTTATTGTTACATTTATGGTAACATATAATGCTTTAAGTATTTTTAATTATGAAAAACTTATACATAATGTTTATGGATTAAAAGATACATACGCATCTATTGATAGATATTGGAGTTCCGCAGTATTTTTAGATTCATCTTATTTGAGATATCCACTACATCAAACTGTACAGGTATTACCATATAATTTTTCAGAAAATATATTAAACCAAACTAAACTAATTACATATTACGCAGCTCCATCATTTGACCCAAAACACATAGGATATAGTGATGTAGAAGTTCAAAAAGTAAAAAGAATTTATGATTGGATGATTGCACCTCAAGATGTAAATCAACAAATTGTAAATAGATATAATTTTTATAAGTATTTTACAGAGCATGATAAAAGGAGAGGGACAAACTTTGTAAAAACGTTTCCAGAATTAGAAGAATTTTATAATTTTTGCTCAACTATAAATTTATGAGTTTAAGAATAAACAAAGACAATATATTTTTTATACTAACGGAAGATAGATATTCGGTTGCAAAACCAATTGATATGCACATGTCAAAAGATTTTTCTTTATATGTAAAAGCAAAAGTAAATGAAGAATTTTTAGAAATAGGAAAAGAACATTTTTTATTTTGTAGAAATGGTAAGCATTCAGGTATAGCCATTTATAAAAGTGAGGATAATAAAATACACGTTGTATTTCAATGGTGGATAAAAAATAAAGAAACTAATTTATATGAAGTTAAAAGAGTTGGAAAATGGATTCCTGATGAAATTGCAGACAAATTTAATGAATATGTAATGATTTGTGATGATGAAGAAAAAAATATAAAATGTTTTTTTAACAATAATTTAGTTGGAAAAATAGAATATAAAGATTCTACAAGAAAAACATACAAAGAATCATTTTATTGGTTTGGATGCGGTTCTATGTTAAATTCGCAGACAGAACATATGTATATTGGTGATTTTGATTATGAACTTGCTTTTTTACTAAATAAAAAATTAGAAATATCAGAAATAAATGAAATTTCTGAAAACTTTGATACTTACTCATTTGAAATGTATAATGGATTAAGAAGATTAAAAGATAATTTTTATTTATATAATAATTTGGATAATCAAAGAATCTTAAAAGATAATTTTGCATTTTTTTGTGATTTTAATCATTCAACTAGGTATAAAATTTGGGATATGACATTTAGTGGAAACTACCCACAAGTTTATATCGAAGATAATATTTATTATTAAAAATGGTTATGAAAATTTTGATTACAGGTGGTGCGGGTTATTTAGGTTCAGTATTAGTACAAAAATTATTACTACAACAATATCAAGTAATTGTACTAGATAAATTATTATTTAATCAAACATCTTTATTACAATATACTTCTAATCCAAATTTTAAATTTATATATGGAGATGTCCGTAATGAGATATTATTAGAAAAATTGTGTAAAGAGGCAGATGCGATAATTCCTTTAGCTGCAATTGTTGGATTTCCAGCATGTGCGGCCGACCCAAAGTTAGCAAAAGAAATAAATTTTAATCAAATAGTCAACATAGTCAAATTTGGTAAAGGTAAAAAAATACTTTATCCAAATACAAATAGTGGATATGGAATTGGTGAGGGACAGACAGAATGTACAGAGGAATCACCACTTAATCCAATATCGGTTTATGGACAAACAAAATGTGAAGCTGAAAATTTTTTAAAAACATCAACCGATGCAATCATTTTTAGATTAGCAACAGTATTTGGAGTATCACCAAGGATGAGAACTGACCTTTTAGTAAATGATTTTACTTATAAAGCAATTACTGATAAGTACATTGTTGTATTTGAAAAATCATTTAGAAGAAATTTTATTCATATAGAAGATGTAGTATCCGCATTTATTTTTATGTTAAATCATTATGATGAATATAGGGGTGAAATATTTAATGTGGGATTAAGTGATGCAAACCTTTCTAAGCAGGAGTTATTAGAAAAGATTCAGGCGCATGTAAAAGATTTTGCAGTAGTATATGATGATTATTATGAAGACCCGGATAAAAGGGATTATATTGTTTCTAATGAGAAAATAGAAGCAACTGGTTGGAAACCAGAATGGGATTTAGATAAAGGTATTAAACAATTAATTCAAGGTTATCAAATGATTGTTCCCAAAATGGGAGCAGAATTTAGAAATGGATTTCCTTTGGGTTACGCAAACCAAACATAGTATGCAAAATAAGTGGGATGAATTTGAAATATTACCATCACAAAAATTTGGATTAGAAGTACCCCAATTTAAACCATCTGTTTATAGAGAATACAGAGGAGAAATTTGGACTACCTTTCATTCAATAGAACATCCGGTAGTTGATTATATTAGCGGAAAATGTGAGGTGCATGGACGTTTTTCACGTTCGTATAAAGGTGTTCTCCGTGGATTACATTGGGATAATAAGACTTGGAAATTAGTGCAGGCGATTGTAGGAGATATATACTTAGTTGTTTTAGATATGAGAGAAAAAAGTCCAACATTTGGTGAATGGGAAAGTTTTATAATAACAGAAAGATTAAGAAATCAGATATTAGTTCCACCTGGATTTGCTAATGGGCATTATGCATTGACCGATTGTATGTTTCACTATAATTTATTTTATAAAGGTGATTATGTGGATGCCGACGCACAGAGAGTGGTTAAATGGAATGACCCTGAATATCAAATTGAATGGCCGACAGATAAACCAATATTACAAAAAAGAGACAGATGATTAAAAATTTAGAAAAATATCCTGTAGTTAGGGATATAACCCAAACAGCAGAAACTCTAATTGATTTTGAAAACCTAATTGTTAAGCATTGGGAAGATGGAAAAATTAGAGGACCAATTCATCTATCAAATGGTAATGAAAAACAATTGATAGAAATATATAAACGTATAAAAACAACGGACTGGGTATTCAGTACTTGGCGTTCACACTATCACGGATTACTTAAAGGCATATCAGAAATTTGGATGGAAAATGAAATTTTAAAAGGAAAATCAATAACACTTTGTAAAGTAGATGAACATTTTTATTCATCAGCGATTGTTGGCGGCACTTTATCGATTGCATTGGGTGTAGCAATGGGTATAAAAGAAAAGGGTAATAATGAAAAGGTTTGGTGCTTTGTGGGTGATATGAGTTTCGAAAGTGGCATATTTTACGAAGTTCATAAATACGCAAGAAATTTTAACCTTCCGCTTTATTTTGTAGTAGAAGATAATGGAGTATCAACATATACCCCAACAGAAGCAACTTGGCAAACTAAAAGAGAAATTCCAGATGATGTTATTCACTATACTTATAAATCAAAATATCCACATTATGGAAGTGGTAAGTGGGTAGTATTTTAAATATGTTATACAAAGATTCATTACATAATTTTGAAAAATTTATTGAGGATTGGAATGTAGAAACAGAATACGTTTTATTCGGTGCAAGTAAAGAATGTGTTCAATTTATTCGTAGTATGGATATCCTAATGGGAGAAGGTGTGTTAAAAATAAAATACATAGTTGACCATAACGTAAAAGATAAGGATACATTAGATAATATAAATGAAATAAGTACAGCATATCACGAATCAAAAGTAATTCAAATAAATAGAAAAGGAATAAAATTAGTACACATAGATAATTTTAATTTTGATTCACAAGTTATTATAACAACCGATGTCTTTAAACAAAAATATAAAGATTATTTAGAAAATAATAATGTAAAGTATACCTGGTATAAAAATATTGCATCAATCTGGCCATATAAACATAAAAACAAAGTGCACATTTATCAAACCGATGTGTTAGTTACTGAAAAATGCACATTAGCATGTTCATATTGTAATATGTTTATGCCACACTACGAATTTCCTATACATAGAGAGTTAAATACTATCAAATCAGATATTGATTCTTATTTTAGTATCGTTGATTATGTAAGCGTATTTCATTTGGTTGGTGGTGAACCATTTTTATATCCAAATATAGAAGATGTTGTTAGGTATGTAATAACAAATTATATACATAAAATTGATAAGTTAATAATAACAACAAATGGTACAATAATGCCAAAAGATAGTTTGCTGGAATTGTTAAGAACAAATGATGTTATATTAAGTGTAAGTGATTATACAGATAAGTTACCCCATATTCAAAAAAAAGTATTAAAAGTAATAAAAGAATATAAAAATAAAAAAATAAATCACTATGTGCGTAATGAAATTGAATGGTATGATTTTGGAGATTTAAGAATTAAAGTTGGTAGAACAGAAGAGGAACTGATAAAACACTTTGATAGTTGTACAGCCCCATTTAGAGGATTAAATGATGGTAAATTTTATTACTGTCACCTAAATACATCCGCAGTGAGAACAAACCTATTTCCATTAAACGATAATGATTATGTTTCTATAAATAATGTATCAAAAGAAGATTTAATAAAATTTGATTTAGGTTTTACAAATTTAGGATATGTAACATTTTGTGATAATTGTAATGGTTGTAATACAGGAATTAAAGTACCTGTAAGTTATGAAAAGCAAGGATTAAGATGACAGTAATAATTGATATAGATAATACACTTTCATTAGCAGGCGAAAGGTTTAAATTAGCACAAAAGCCAAACGGAAAAATCGATTGGGATATCGCTCATAATATTAGTTTAGTAAATAAAGATAAACCAAACCTACCAATGATTGATTTGGTAAAACGATATAAAAAAGAAGGTTATAAAGTTGTAATCCTTACAGGTAGACCAGAAAGCATCAGAAATGTTACTGAGGAATGGTTAAAAAAATATGAAATAGAATATGATGTATTGTATATGAGATTAGAAAAAGAACATTATATAAAAGCACCAATTTTTAAAAAACAAATTTGTAAATTATACTTAAATGATATTTTTTGTGCATACGATGATGATGAAGAAGTAATTCAAATGTGGAATAGTTTAGGAATACCCGCATTTAAAGTTTATCCAATACAATGACAGAAATTGATAAACATATAAAAATATTATTAGATAAAAAAGATTTAAAAAACGTAGCATCTTTTGAGGAAATGGGTTATTGTTTTTTAGGCCCATTAGTCTTCAATTATTTTGCATGGTTAAAAAATGAGTTAAATGAGTGCGATTTAGTTTTATTTAATTCGAGAGAGGGACATTTTTTACAACAAATTTATCTAATATTTAAAAATAGATACAATTTATCAGAATCTGCATATTTTAAAACATCAAGAAAACTTTCATCTATCGTATCATTTTTTACAAAAGATGATATTTACAAAACATTTGAATTACATAGATTTGAAGGATTATTGTCCAATTTATTAAAAAACAGATTTGGAATACAACCTCAACATTTAGAAGATAGATTTATAAATACAAAAATTAATATACCAAATATTGATGATTTTATTGATACTATTTTAGAAAACTCAAAATCTGTTAGAGTTAGTTATGAAAATTATATTAAATCTGTAATTAAAAATGCAAAAAATGTTGTAATGATTGATAGTGGATTTCAAGGTATGACACAATTGAATTTAGAAAAAACTTACGGATTTAAATTTAAAGGTAGATATTTACTTTATAAAACAAATTCAAATTTAGATGATGTAAAGGGATTTTATCATTTCGATGAATCCAATTTAAAGAAAAATTTAATTTTTTTTGAGTCAATTTTTATAGACAAGATTGGTAGCTACATTGATTTAGAAAACGGAAAATTTGTAAATGAACCATTTAATCAAAAATTGCAGTTTTTTAGAGAAAAATTATTTATAATACATGGTGTCGTAAATTTTATAAACGATATGCTAAAATTTAATTTGGAATTAAATAATGTTGATTGGAAATATTCGGATAGTATTTTTGATTTAATGTGTAAAAAAGATTTTATTAAAAATGAAAAACTTTTTGATATTTTTTTGCATGATAATTATTATGTAAGGGATAGTATTAAAAGAATAAATAGGTTTTAAAAGTATGTGGGGAGAAAAATTTAAAATAGTTTATACGGATTGGTTGATATCCGATGGTGAAAGAAGACCATTTGGAAACGGCATTCATCCAATCATTAGAGAATTTATTCAGTACATTCACAAAAATAAACTCAATATTGATTATTATAAAATTTTTCAATATCAACAGAAACAAAAGGGTATACCCTTTGACCACTCGGAATTGATTAATTATTTTTATAGAAATTTTCCAAAAAATATAGTATCATTAAATCAAATATTAGATGATGACTTTACTTACATATATCCATTAGAAATTAAAGATACTTTACAAGCCCTAAATAGGGCAAATAAATTTGAGCATAATGGGCAAGAGTATAGTTGGTATTTAAAAGATATATTATCAAAGCAATTATTAGATTATTTAAAAAAAGGAAAAATAAAAATATTGGTTAGTGTAATTCATGACCCAATGTACGATGATTATAATATTAAAAATTTTGAAATACAAATGCTTCAAATGGGCATAAATACTTCTAATATTATATTTTTAGGGGGCAGTAATTTTACAGAATATTACGAAAAAAATAAAGATAGTAGAATAAAAATATATAACGGACATATTTTTTTAAAAGGATATGCGGATATGATGAAAACATTTCCTACAATTGGTAGTTTAGGATATCTATGTGAATTGGTAACTGAATCTGATTTGGATTATAATAAAATAAGACCTCATAAGTTTTTATGTAATAATAAAACAATGTCTAAATCACATAGAGTGGCCATTGGATATTTAGCAATTAAATATGATTTGTTAAAAAATGGTTTATTTTCTTTTATAGAAAAAGTAAGTGCACCGAGGATGTATGACACTTTAAATAAAATTATAGAAAATCCAAATAAAGAATATATTTCCCTATTAGCATCAATAATACCATATGAATTAGATACGCAACATTTATCTACAAATGAAAAAACATCTTTTGGTGCAACAAATAATATGAAAGAATGGTATTCAGATACATACATTAATTTAGTTACTGAAACATTTTTTGGTAAAAATGTATTCCTATCAGAAAAAATTTTTAAACCTCTCTCAAATTTACAACCATTTATTGTTTTAGGTGATTATGGTACACTTGCTGAACTAAAACGTTTAGGATTTAAAACATTTGAACCTTTTATAGATGAAAGTTACGATTCTGAAATAGACCCAAAAATAAGAATAGTAAAAATAGAAAAAGAAATAGAAAAATTAGCAAATAAATCTATAGAAGAAATTCACAATTGGTATTATTCAATAAAAGATATACTTATTTACAATCAGAAACATTTATATACATTTGCAGAATATGAATGTTTTGAAGAAATATTTAAACAAATAAAATTAGATTACGAAAATTTAACACAATGGAGTTTACAGGAAAAAACGTTATTGTAACCGGCGCAAACGGATTGGTCGGATTACCAGCAGTAAAAAAATGTTTAGATGAAGGTGCAGCAAGAGTTTATGCGGTAGACCTTCGTATTAGTAATAACTTAAAATGGTTACAATCCCAATACGGTGGTGATAAATTGGTTTTAGTGCAAACTGACCTTACATATTTATCGCATTGCGAAAATTTATTAAGCACGGATAAAATAAATATTGTACTGCACATAGCCGGAGTAAAAGGTTCACCAGCCCGTTCATCAACACAACCCGCTGATTATCTGTTCCCAATGTTAATGTTTAATACGAATATGATTAAAGCATCATTTGACGCAAAAGTCGATTGGTTTGTATATCTTTCTTCGGTTGGTGTTTATAAACCAGCAGATGTAATGCATGAAGAGGATACTTGGAATCAGGAAGAAACTTGGGCATCAACCCCATCACGTTTAGATTGGCATCCTGGTTGGACTAAAAGAATGGGAGAACTTACTTTGGATTCTTTGAGAGTTCAATATGGTTGGACAAACTATACAGTTATTAGACCTTCAAACATTTATGGTATTAATGATAACTTTGCTCAAGATGCGACTGTTATAAGTTCAAATATCTGGAAGTGTTTTAATGTAGAAGGTGATGATATGGTATGTTGGGGTAATGGTTCATCAAAAAGAGATTTCGTATTTGGTGATGACGTTGCACAGGCATCTATCGATGTGGTTAAAAAAGAAGTCAGAGATATTATAAACTTTGGTTGTGGTGAAGCTGTAACAATAAAAGAAACAATTGAAACAATCAAAGAATGTTATACCGAACTAACAGGCAAAACTAAAAATATTGTTTGGGATGAAACCAAAACAAATGGTGACCCTATAAGATGTTTGGGTTCTAAGAGACAAGAAAAATATGGAATACTTCCACAAACTACTTTAAAAGAGGGTATTTTAAAATCAATGAAGGAATATAAAAGTAGATTATAATGAGAGTATTTTCGGTTGGGTGTTCATTTACAGAAGGACAGGGGTTAAAGTATCAATCAAAAGAATCATATACTATAAAACTTGCCGAAAAATTAAATTTACAATATTTTAATTTTGGTTCTTGTGGTGCATCCAACGACTATATTTTTAGAAAAGTATTTGAATTAATAAACACAAATACTATAACAAAAGAAGATATATTAATAATTCAATGGACACATTATATTAGAAAAGAATTACCAATCATCCATAAAAATAAAAATTGGTATTACTATGCACCAAATACTAAGTTTCCAATGTGTAACAAAGTAATAATTAAAAAATTAAATTCTGTACGAGATGAACATTATGAAAATGATATTGATACCGATTTATATTTTTTAAAAGATAAAAATAGTGATTTATTGGATACATATAGTCTTAATTTTTTACAAGAAGAATATCAATTAAATACTACTATAAATTATATAAATTCAATATACACATATTTGGAATATTATGGATTTAAACATATTCATTTTTTTGGATGGGATAAGTGTATTATAGAACCCGTTTTTGATAAAAAAATAAATTTTATAAAAGAGTCATTTGGTGGTTATACTAAAACAGAAGGAAACGAACACCCAAATAAAAAAGGACACGAACTTTGGTCGGAAGTTTTATATAAAAAAATAATTGAATTGCATTACTCAGATGATTTCCAATATAGAATTGATTAATATAGAAGACAATTATATAAGTTGTATGTAGAAATAGAAAAAATTGAATTAAATAAATTAAAAGAAGAATTAAAACAACAAATATTATTTGAAAAAGAAACTTTGAATTTATTTAAAAAACCAAAAAGATTAATATAAAATGAAACACATAGTAGTATCTGGTTGTTCCTTTACAAATAATTTTAGAATTAATATTGGTGATGAAAGAAGGTGGGAAATTGATTCAATCGAAGAATGGACATGGGCTCACTGGTTACAACACTATAAAAAAGATAGTCATATTTTACATAATTATGGAACAATCACTCATGATAATAAAACGATTGTAAGAGCTATAATTTATAAAGTTACAGATTTGTTAAATCAAGGAGTAAATCCTAATGATATTATAGTAATAGCACAATGGACAACTCTAATAAGAAATTCATTTTTTGTTACACCGGAAAAATACAATACAGTAAATCCTAAAATAAGATATGAAAAAAATAATGAAAGTTGGGCACATACAACCGATTATCTTATAAATGGAAAAGATAAAAAATCACCATACGAACATGGATACTTTCACCTAACAGGAGGATATAATCCAACAAAAAATCCAATCAATTTGGATGGAGTTGTATTCCAATGGTTAGATGAAGTTATGACATATACTGAAAGATATTTTGAATGGTTTGAATATATTAACATGCTTTTAAACTTTTTAGAAGTAAAAGGTATTACTAAAATTAAATTTTTTAATATGAGTAATAACTTTAGTAAGAAATATCTTAGTGAAGGTAGAACACCACCATACTATCATACTCCTAAAGAAAAATCAGTATACGAATGTATAATTGAAAATAAAGATATTTGTGATACTTGGGAGCAAAAAGAATTACAATTTGAAAATTCATATGTAAAATCTTATGCAGATAAAATAGATTTCAAAAAATATTTTTGGTTTTTTGAAGAAAATTCATTACATTTGTTTGGTGGTCTAATTGAATGGTCAATAAGAAACTTTGACTATAATTTAGAAGGTGATTTGCCAAAAGTATTGTGGAGAGAAATGAATGGTATGAATTTAGATGAACAAAAAAAATATTTGGAAAGAAGTTGGTATGGACACACATCATCCATTCTTACTAAAAAATTTGTAAAAGAAGTTGTATTAAATTGGGATATTTTTAAATAAAAATTATGAAAAAAACAGACAGAATTTTAGTTACAGGAGCAAGTGGTTTTATCGGCTCACACCTATTAAGATTATTATGGGAAAAAGGATATAGAAACCTCCGTTCAACATCATTTAGTAGAGATTTAAGAAATGATTTTGAAGGTACATCTGAAGTGCAACACATAAAAGGAGATTTACAAACTGCAGAGTTTTGTAAATTAATAAGCAAAGATGTAGATGTAGTGTTTCATTGTGCAGCAAATACCTCAAATGCATTAGATACCAAATTTAATCCATTATTGCATGTTACTCCAAATGTAGAAATGAATGTAAACTTAATGGAACAAAGTTGGAAAAATAAAGTAAGAAAGTTTTTATTTATTTCATCTAATACAACTTATCCTGATATGAAGAATGAGTTTTGTACGGAGGATATCAATGTACACGCTACAGAAATGTTACCTGTTTACAAAGCAGTAGGTGGTATGAAAAGATATGGTGAAATGTTATGTGATTTTTTCTCTAATCAGATTCACGAACCAATGCAATGTTTGATTGTAAGACCCTCAAACGCATTTGGACCAAATGATAAGTTTGATTTTGAAAAATGTCACGTGACACCTGCAAATATCAGAAAAGTAGCAGATGGTCTAAATCCAATACCTGTTTGGGGTGATGGTACAGAAGTAAGAGACCTATTGCATGTTGAGGATATGGCAGATGGGTTTATCTTTGTTGCAGAAAATTGTGATACATATGATATTTTTAATGTATGTTATGGAAGTGGATTTACAGTTAATGAAACTCTTGCCACAATTAAAGAATTAGATGGTAATAATAATCCGGTTGAATATGTTAATAATAAAGCACCAATGATTCCTGTGAGATTACTTTCATCAAAAAAAATTAACGATTTAGGTTGGAAACCAAAAAGAGATTTGAAACAGGCATTGAAAGAAACAATTGAATGGTATAAAGCAAATAGACATCAATACAATCCAAATTCAAAACCATAATGAGTACAACACAATTATCACCATATAAAGATGAATTATCTAAAGCAATGAAGTTTCTTGCTGAAAAAGATGATACAATTTTTATTGGACAACAAATAGTTTACGCAGGAAACCCTATGAGTACAACATTGGGTGATGTACCCAAAGAAAAAATGATAGAAACGCCCGTAATGGAAGAAACCCAAATGGGAATTAGTTTGGGATTGGCGATGACAGGAAAAACAGTAATATCATTTTACCCGCGTTGGGATTTTTTAATATCAGCAGCAAATCAATTGATAAACCATGCAGATAAATTTCAACATATGACTGGTAAAAAGGCAAATATATTGATTAGAGTTGGTGTAGGTAGCAAAGACCCATTAGATCCAGGTATTCAGCACCGAAACGATTATTCTAATGAATTTAGCTCAATACTTCAATTTACAAAAGTTCATAAATTAAATAAAATAGAAAATATTTATAAAATATATACCGACGCCTATACAGAGGGAGGAGTTCATATATTAGTTGAATGGCCAGAATTGTATTATAAAAATTAATTTTATGTTAGAGAAATTACCAATTATTTCATTTTTTTTTAAAAAATATAGAGAATATAAAATAAAAAAGAAAATTAAAAAAAAGTTAGAGGAACTTAAAAAAAGAGACCCTTTTATTTACAAAAACTTTTAAATGAATCAGAGCGAATTAATTTTTGGGTATGATATTATAACTTATAATGGTGAAATACCAAATTGTTTAGACCCAAAATTTTTGAATACAATTTATACAGCATCGGATTTTTATTTTTCAAATTCATTAGAGTTCTATTCAAAAAGATGGAACACTCATTGGGTTGTCTATAATAGTAATATGTTCAATAATTTTGTAGAAAAAAAATCTATATTTGAAATAGTCAATGATAGAAAAAAAAATAAAAAAAATTATAAATGGTTTTATCCGATAGAACCATTTGCAAGTCTGGAAAATTTTTTTGGTAATGATAATTTTTATAATGAATTTTTATTGTATAAAATATCAAAAGTAGCATTAGATGAAATTATAAATGGTAATGGCAATTTATTAATAAATTATGTTTGCGATGGCGGAGTAGCATTTAGATTAGAAAATTTTCAAAAAATAATAAACTTTACAAAAAAAAATAATATTCCAGATGAAAAAGTATATTTCGTTTTTGCAGATTTTAAGCTTAAATCTAATTTACAAAAATTAGGAGTCAATTATAAGGTTATTGATTATAGTTACAATATGATTGGTAAGGCTCAAGAATTTTATAATACTTTTAAGTTTAAAGAATTTTCATATTGGGGTACAGATTCCTATGAACCACAATTTGGAACAATTGAACAAAAAAAGAATACAGCAGTAAAATCAGAAGAATTTTTAGAAAGCATAGGAAAAGAAAAAAAAGATTTTTTATTTTTAAATAGACATTGGAAATTACATAGATTACTTTTATTAAGTCAAATACATAAAATAGGATTAGATAAAAGTTTAGTATCGTGGGATAACAGATTTTCTTTTCAATTAAATCTAAATGAATTTACAAAATATGAAAATAATGAAGAATTTATTAATTTAATAACAACAACTTCCTCATTACTTGATATAGAAGATTTGACAAAAATAGCAGGATTTGGTTTTGAAACTAAAGATATTTATTTAAAAACATATTTGAGTATAGTTACAGAATCTGTATTTTTTCAAGAAGAAAAAGATTTTCCAAGTGGCTATTTATCCGAAAAAATATGGAAACCAATTGGGCATTGCCAACCGTTTATATTAGCCGGCCCTTCAAAATCATTACAATATATTAGAGATAGATTTGGTTTTAAAACATTCCATCCATATATCGATGAAAGTTACGATTTAGAAACAGATGATTTTAAAAGATTGGAATTAATTAAAATTGAGATACAAAAATTTTCAGATAAAAGTAAAGATGAAAAAGATGTTTTTTTAAATAATATTAAAAATATATGTGTTTATAATCAAAACTTATTTTTAGAGTATGCCGTTAATAGTTGGAAAAATGATATTACGAACAAAGAAATGGTTTATGTAATAAGTTTTTTATTAGATAATAAAAAAACACTTTAATTTAGAATATTTATAGGTATGAATTTATTAGAAGTAGATAAACCCGAGGTAAAAAAGACTGTTGTAGTATATTCAGGCCGCTTTCAACCATTCCACAAAGGCCACTACGCATCTTATTCTAAATTAGTTTCTAAATTTGGAGAGGCTAATGTTTACATTGGAACATCAAATGACCAATCCGGTCCTAAATCTCCTTTTTCATTTAAGGAAAAAAAGGAAATAGCTACTAAAATGTTTGATATACCCTCTAATAAATTTGTTAGAATAAATAATCCATATCAGCCGGTAGAAATACTTAAAAAGTTTGATGGTAAAACTACGCAATACATTGCAGCAGTTGGTGAAAAGGATGCGACAAGATTGCATGGGAAATATTTTAAACCTTATAAAAATAAAGCTGGGTACGGGTACGATGAAATAGGTTATGTATATGCTGTTCCAGCCGAACAAAAACCGATTAGTGGTACAGATGTTCGTAAGTGGTTAGGAGCAGATGATAAAGAAAAAGCTAAAAAAGGATTTTTAAAAGCATATCCTAAATTTGATAGAGAAATATATAAAATGATTACGGGAAAATTAAATGAAAATTTTATAAAAGGTTATCCGTCAAAAGAAGATGTTAAGAAAATACAAAAGAAAAATGATGATATTCGTTCAGTAGCAACAACTGATGATTCGTATGTATATGAACCTGTAAATGAAATTGAAAATATAGTAAAGAGTTTGGAAAACGAAGTAAATTCATATATAACAAATTATTTTAATGAAGGAATTTCAGAAACAAAACAACAATCTATACAAAACTTTATAGAATTTGCTACAAAAAGATTAAAATTATGTGAAATACCAAAAATTACATTGATTGGTGATAAAGAATTTGCGGAATCACAATCCAGTTTAGGTGGTTTTAATTCTGATACCAAAGAAATATATGTAGCAACTGAAGGTAGATTAACGGCGGATATATGTAGAACAATTGCACATGAAATGGTTCATAGGAAACAAGATGAAATGGGCTTAATAAGGAATCCAATTAAAGATGGTGCAGATGGTTCACCAATAGAAAACCAAGCACATGCTATTGCAGGAATCCTAATGAGAGAATATGGTAGAAAAAATAAACAAATATACAACGAAGATATTAATGTAGATATTAATAAAGGTGATACGGTTTTGATGGGTAAATTCAAAAATAAAAAAGTTCAAGTAAAAGATATAGGTAAAGACTCACACGGAATGCCTACCATAAATGGAAAACAAGCGACTACATTCCGTAAAGTAAATGAAATGGGTAGTAATGACATACATCTTTTGCATATTATGAAATTATACAGAAATTCTATTTTTCGTAAACGTATAAATGCATATCTTTTTGGTAGGGCAAATATAATAGCAAATCCGAATTCTGTTGCAAGAGAGTTAAGAAATATGGATTACGAAGATATAACTAAAATGGAAAAGGAACTAAATATTCAACTTGATATAAAAGAAGCAGAAAAAAGAATACCAAGAAAACCCGGTCAGCACACCGGTAGTTCAAAACATAGTGATTTATATACAGATGAAAACCCAAAGGGAACTATTCGTAAATTAAGATTTGTTACAGCAGATGCAGCAGAAAAAAGTGTAAATAAAATTAAAAAAAGTGGTAAAAGCCATGCTCATAAAATTCAGGCAGCAGTAGCAATGGAACAAAGAGCAAAGGCGGCTGGAAAAGCTGCCGCTGCAGCCGTATATAGGCAATATATTAATAGTATTAAAAAAGATGAGGGTAGTAATGTCCAAACATCTAATAGTGATGATGTACCAGATGGTTCATTTCTACCAAAAGGTAAAAAGAGAAAATTAAATGCTGATAAGCCAGAAAATTGGTATGATAATGGTGGTTATACACAGACAGATTTTCCAAAAGCAGATGCTATATTTGGAGATGAAGATGCGGAAGAAAGAACAATTACTTATACAATAGATAATTTACCAGATGTAGAATACACACCAACAGAATTTATAAAAGAGGGATTACTTATGGAAGGTGGTGCATACGGACACATGTCACATCCATTTGATGATATGGATTTGACATTTGGTGATTTACAAAATATTATAACAGGTGCTCTTAATGGTGATTTAGGTGTTGTGAGGGAAAAAACTGATGGGCAAGCATTGGCCATAAGTTGGAAAAATGGTAGATTAATCGCCGCAAGAAACAAAGGCCACTTAGAAAACGCGGGCGCAAGAGCTATGGGTATTGGAGATGTGGCTTCTAAATTTGGTGGTAGAGGCGGACTTACAGATGCATATAATTTTGCAATGAATGATTTAAATGCAGCTATCAGTTCACTATCAGATGCACAAAGAAAAAAAATATTTAATGAGGGTAAATGTTTTATGAATTTAGAGGTAATCTGGCCACAAAGCGTAAATGTTATTCCATACGGACAGGCACTTTTAATTTTTCATAATACTACATGCTACGATGAAAAAGGTTCCGCAATAGGAGCTGACCAAGGAGCATCCTCTACATTAGCAGGAATGATTAAACAGGTCAATGCAGATGTACAATCTAAATATACAATACAAGGTCCACCTATTACAGAAATTCCTAAAAATGAAGATTTAAGTTCAAAGCAAGGAAAGTATTTATCAAAACTTAAAAAATTACAATCAGAGTATAGTTTAGGAGATAATGATACCATAGCTTTATATCATCAAAGTTGGTGGGAAAATTTTATAAATAAAAAAGCACCTGTTAAAGTTGATAAACTAACAAAGGAATCATTGGTTAGGCGTTGGGCATTTGGTGATAAAGGGTATAGATTAAATACAATTTCTAATCCTAAATTACAAGCATGGGCAATACAAAATGATAAAGTAAATGTAGCAAAACAACAAAAAGATAATATAAAACCATTTGAGGAAATATTTTTAGGAGTTGGTGCTGATGTATTAGATTTTGTAGGTAGTGTTTTAACAGTCCATCCTGAAAAGGCGATAAGAGCAATTAAAAATAAATTTAAATCCGTAGCATCAGATGTTAGAACCGGTGGGGATAAATCTAAAATACAAAAATTAAGACAGGAATTAAAAAGATTAAATAGTTTAGGTGGTATTGATAGAATTGTAGCTAGTGAAGGAATAGTATTTTTTTACAATGGGAAAACATACAAATTAACAGGTACATTCGCACCACTAAATCAAATATTAGGATTATTTTATTAAAAAAAACAGTTATGCAAAAAAGAACAAGTTGGGACCAAAAAAATAAGTACATTCATAAATCTCGCAAAAAGATTATTGATACCGTATTTGGTAGAGAGGATAACACACAGAGGGTTTTTGGTTATGAAAAAGAAACAGAAAAAAAACGTAAAGTCGGTGAAAAATGGATTGATTCTAATGGAAAGGAGTGGGAACAAAAAGAGGGTTTTAAAAGCTCTGTAAATAAATTAGATGAAGTTAGAGAATATCTCAAAAAAATAACGACATGTAAATCAGAAAATTGTGAAACACCACAATATTCCACGGCAGATAAAAAAATGATTGTTAGAACTGGCTATTGTATTAATTGTACTCAAAAATATGAACAAAAATTAAAAGATACTAATGTATATCCCTTTTATGAAGATTATAAGATAACGTGTAATAAATTAGGTTGGTTAAGAGATTATAAACAACAGCTAGAGGATAATGTGAAATATTTATCAAAAAATTTTCAAATGGTTTATGAAACAGGACATGTTGAAAATTGGACTTGGGATATAGATATAGATAAGGTTAAATCAGATTTAAAAAATGATATTGATAATTCATATGAAGCAATAGAATTATTATTACAAAGAAAAA
>Ga0194124_10001845_pt1 | contig 25377 bp, 26 predicted proteins | sample TA2KigCas0mmetaG_FD_148605 | JGI IMG/M metagenome (GOLD analysis project Ga0194124, IMG submission 148605) | Freshwater microbial communities from Lake Tanganyika, Tanzania - TA2015031 Kigoma Deep Cast 0m | ecosystem: Environmental > Aquatic > Freshwater > Lake | place: Tanzania: Lake...
TTTGCACGAACCCGTCACTGCGGTGCAGCTGTCGCGTGGTAAAGCTGAAGCGCAACTGTTGTTCGAAATCACCCTGCTGATGCAGGACCTCGGTCGCTTTGCCGCCGACGTCTGTCTTTTCTACACGCAGGAATTTGCCTTTCTCGAGCTGCCTGACGAATTCACCACCGGCTCATCGATCATGCCGCAGAAGCGTAATCCCGACGTATTCGAACTGCTGCGTGGTCGTACGGCCTCGGCACATGGCTGCCTCATCGAGGCGCTTGGCATCTTCGCCAAGCTGCCGTCGGGATATCAGCGTGACCTGCAACTTTTGAAGGCGCCACTGTTTCGCGGCATCGATCTCGCACTCGCGAGCACGGGCATTCTCGTGCCAGCGATCGACGCGATGGGATTCCGCGAGCAGCACATCGAACTCGACCCGGCCATCCATGCCGCCGAGCGTGCAAACGAACTCGTCGTGCGTGAAGGCATTCCGTTCCGCGAAGCCTATCGTCGAGTCGGCGCAGCACTCGCCGCCGACCGCACCGCGACCAATGAGGCCGAGCAAGAATCGTCATGACTGGTCAAAGAATTCTCTGGCATCAAACGGCCACGCTCGAACTGATGAACGACCGCTCGCGCCAGACCATGGTGGATGTGCTCGATATCGTCTTCACGGAAATGGGTGCGGATTTTTTGCGGGCTACGATGCCGGTGAATGCGCGCACTTGTCAGCCAATGCGCTTGCTGCACGGCGGAGCCTCCGTAGCCCTGGCCGAAACGCTCGCAAGCGTGGGCGCCAACTGCTGCCTGGACGATGCCCATGCCGCTCTCGGCCAGGAAATCAATGCGAACCACCTGCGACCCGCGCTCGAGGGTGAAACCGTGACGGGCACCGCGCGATTGCTGCATGCCGGCGCCCGCAGCCAGGTATGGTCGGTCGAAATCAGTAACGCGCGGGGGCAACTCGTCTGCATATCGCGCGTCACGATGGCCGTCATCAACCGACGCTGAGCCAAGCAGTGTGTTGCGGGCGACGGAACAAACCTAGCTCCCTCGTGTCAAAATAGACTATGAATAACTTTGACCGTGTACCCGATCCCTCGATGGTCACCTGGACTCACGTGATCTACGCGCTGCATGCCCTCTCGGTGCTCGTCGGGGTGACCGGAGCTGCGACCATTGTCGGCAGTTTCATCTTTGGCGTTCCTTCCATCGTCGCGGTCGTCATGAACTACGCGCGTCGCAGCGAAGTGCGCGGAACCTGGCTCGAGTCTCATTTCTCCTGGCAAATCCGCACCTTCTGGATCGCCTTTCTCGCCAGCGCGCTGGTACTGCTGTTTTCGGCACCCCTCATGCTGGTGCTGGTCGGCTTTGCAACAGCCGCCATCGGCCTCTTCCTCATCGGCATCTGGGTGCTCTACCGGGTACTGCGTGGTTGGCTCGCCCTGCGCGAAGCGCGCACACTGCCCACATGATCCAAGCCAAATCTTTTTTGCGCCTGAGAATCGCGCTGCCGGCCGCGGCGGGCGTGCTCGCGCTCGTGGCCTGCGGTCAAACCGGGGCGCTCTATCTGCCCGAAGACAGCGGCCCGGTGATCATTCGACCGGTGATCGCTGGCCCGGTGATCGCTGAAGAGAATAGCCCCGGGGCAGCACCAGTCGTCGACAACACCGCAAACACCACGGCCGAGCCCGGCACTACTTCGCCTCCGCAGGGTTAGATTGGCGAGTGGACTGCACCCGAGTGGTATCAGGCGAATCGATCCCGGGGTCCGCCGAGCGGTTGATGAGCGGCGTATACTTCACTCGTCGATCGAACTTACCACTCAAAAGGATTTGCCCATGAAGTCTGACAAGCTCACTCGCCGTCAGGTACTCGGTGCCTCCGTACTGGGTCTGCCGGCCATCCCGGTCGTTGTTGAAACCGCCTTCGCACAGGCCAAACCGGCCGCGGGCGCACTGCCTGTGTTGAGCCCCACCGAACCCGCTGCCAAAGCGCTGGGCTACGTCGAGGACACCAAGAAGGTCGATCGAAAAGCCAACCCCAATCACAAGCCTGAGCAGAATTGCGGCAACTGTCTGCAGTGGGCTGACAAAGATCGCAAGGCGCCGCTCGCCAAGTGCAATCTGTTCCCGGGCAAACTGGTCAAGAACCCGGGCTGGTGCAAAGTTTGGGTCAAGGCGCCGGGCGTCGCCTGATCGAAAATTCCTGATCGTCGCTGATCAAAACTGATCAACGCTGATCGTTTTCTCCTGCTCCGGGCAGCGTGGCGCGAAGCCGCGCTGCCCGATTTCTTTTTTGCAGGCATCATTGCGTCCGCATGAACGCCCTGCCACAAAATCCCGACCTCGTCCTGATCGACGGTTCGTCGTACCTCTACCGCGCCTTTCACGCCCTGCCGCCGCTGACCAATTTACGCGGTGAGCCAACCGGCGCCGTGGTGCCAACCGGCGCCGTGCTCGGCGTGGTCAACATGCTGCTCAAGTTTTTGCGCGAAACGAACCCGGCCCGTATTGCCGTGGTGTTCGATGCGCCGGGCAAAACTTTCCGTGACCAGCTTTATGCGGAGTACAAATCGCATCGACCGCCGATGCCTGACGACCTGCGCGCGCAAGTCGATCCACTGCTGGAAATCGTGCAAGCGCTTGGGCTACCGCTGCTGCGTATCAGTGGTGTCGAGGCAGACGATGTCATCGGTACGCTCGCCAAGCGCACCGCCGATGCCGGCGGCACGGTGGTGATCTCGACCGGCGACAAAGATATGTGTCAGCTCGTCGGGCCGCAGATCACGCTCATCAACACCATGAGCGGCAGCATTTATGACCGCGCCGGCGTGAAGGCCAAGTTCGACATCTGGCCAGAGCAGATGATCGATTACCTCGCGCTCGTTGGCGACAGCTCGGACAACATCCCGGGCATCGACAAAGTCGGACCGAAGACTGCCGCAAAATGGCTGGCCCAATATTCAACGCTCGATAACCTCGTCGCGAATGCCGGCGAGGTATCCGGCAAAGTGGGCGAGAACCTGCGCGCCGGTCTCGAAACGCTCGAACTCTCGCGTCGGCTCGCCACGATTCGCTGTGATGTCGACTTGCCAGACACTGCGCAAGATCTCGCCCCAAAACCGCAGCACGATGAGCAACTACGCAGTTGGTATACGCGCCTCGGGTTTCAGGCTTTGTTGCGCGGACTCGGTGGCTCTGTCGAAACCGACAGCTCGCCAGTCGCATCGGTGACCCTGGCTCCGCCATCGGACGCACTCGAGTTGCGCCCCGGCATCGCCGATGCGCCGCGCGACTATGAAATTGTTCTCGATATGGCGGCGTTCGAGCGCTGGTGCGTCGCACTTGAAGCCGCCGACCTCTTCGCCTTCGACACCGAGACCACGAGTCTCGATTACATGGCAGCGCGAATTGTCGGTGTGTCGTTCTGCATCGAGCCTGGCAAGGCTGCCTACGTGCCGCTTACCCACGATTACGTCGGTGCACCGCCGCAGCTCGATCGCGATACCGTGCTCGCGAAGCTGCGGCCGCTGCTCGAAAGCGAGCAGCACGCGAAGCTCGGACATCACCTCAAATATGACGCGCATGTGCTCGCCAACCACGGCATCACACTGCGCGGCATGCGCTACGACAGCATGCTCGAATCTTATGTCTGGAACAGCGTCGCCACGCGCCACGACATGGATTCGGCGGCGCTGCGCTATCTTGGCATCACCACCATCAGCTACGAAGACGTCGCCGGCAAAGGTGCAAAGCAGATTCCCTTTGCGCAGGTGAGCCTCGAGCAGGCCGGTGAATATGCCGCCGAAGATGCCGATATCACCATGCGCCTACATCGCGCGCTGTGGCCAGCGATCGAACGCGAACCGCTGCTGAAAAAACTGTACGAAGAATTCGAGCAACCACTGGTGCCGGTATTGCAGCGCATGGAGCATCGCGGCGTACTGATCGACCGCGAGATGCTGCGCGTACAGAGCAGCGAACTCGCGCGGCGCGCGGAAGAATTGAAGCTCGCAGCCCACACCGCAGCCGGTACCGATTTCAATCTCGACTCCCCCAAACAGCTGCAGCAAATCCTGTTCGAGAAAATGCAGATTCCGGTACTGCGCAAAACACCAACGGGCCAACCCTCGACTGCAGAAGACGTACTCGAGGAACTCGCCGACTCGCATGCGCTACCACGTCTGATTCTCGACTATCGCAGCATCGCCAAGCTGCGCAGCACTTACACCGAAAAATTGCCGCTGCAGGTGAACGCCGACACCGGCCGCGTGCATACGTCCTATCATCAAGCCGTGGCACAAACGGGTCGCCTGTCATCCACCGACCCTAACCTTCAAAATATTCCGATCCGTACCCCTGAAGGCCGACGCATTCGTCAGGCATTCATCGCGCCTGCAGGGCACGTACTTCTCGCAGCGGATTACTCGCAGATCGAGCTGCGCATCATGGCGCACCTTTCCGATGACGCCGGCCTGCGTGGCGCCTTTGCAGCGGACCGCGACGTGCATCAAGCGACGGCCGCCGAAGTATTCGGTGTAACACTCGACGCCGTGAGCGCCGAGCAACGCCGCTCGGCCAAGGCAATCAACTTCGGTCTGATCTATGGCATGTCGGCTTTCGGGTTGGCTCGCCAGCTCGGCATCGAGCGTGGCGCAGCTCAAAGATATGTCGATCTTTACTTTGAGCGTTATCCGGGCGTGAAAGCTTACATGGACCGCACGCGCGAACAGGCGCGCGAAACCGGCTACGTCGAGACCGTATTCGGGCGCCGGCTGTATTTGCCCGACATCCGCTCACGCAATCGTGCGCTGCAGCAATATGCCGAGCGCAGTGCAATCAATGCGCCGATGCAGGGTACCGCCGCCGATCTCATCAAGCTCGCAATGATCGCGGTCGATGCGTGGTGCAACCAAGAAGGTGGCGACGATGCACGACTCATCATGCAAGTGCATGACGAACTCGTGCTCGAGGTTCGCGCGGAGGCCGTCCATCGAGTCACCGAAGCCATCCGTCAAAGCATGGTCGATGCCGGTCGCGGGGCATTACGTGTGCCGCTGAAGGTCGATGTAGGCACCGGCAAGAATTGGGACGAAGCGCACTGAGCGGAATGTTGCAAACGCGCAACATGTCGCATCCCAACTAATTGATTAGAAAAGAAATTTAATCTGAACCTTTGCCGGGCTCGGGAGTCTGATCTAGCGAACGCAACGCGTTCCCCGCTTCTCCTCCCTCCCTGAGCGGGCGCCCGGCCTCAAGACCTGTGCCGGGCTTCGTCTGCCCCCGGTCATCGAAAGGTGTCCGGGGGTTTTTTTATGGGGTGATCGTCCGCGCGGCGCTGTTGCCTCACGCTGCCGGTGCTGCGGCCCAGAGCGCCGCCAGCCGCTCGCGGGCAGGCTCCACTCCCAGCCCCGAATGGGCCGAAAAAAGCTGCGCCGTGGCGATCTCGCCGAGCGTGGCCGCCGCCTCGCGCAGGGCTTTGGCCCGCTCGGCCTGATTCAACTTGTCCGCCTTGGCGAGCAGGACATGCACGCCGCGATGAGCGGGCTCGGCCCAGGGTCGCAAGATCCTCGTCCCGCAGGCCGCGTCTGATATCCACCACCAACATCAGCCCGCGCAAGCTCTTCCGCGAGCGCAGGGCATCGATCAGGGGTACCCATTTGCGGCGCTCCTCCGGGTTGACGGCCGCATAGCCGTAGCCCGGCAGATCGACGATCCGATGGTCAGTCTCGAGTTCGAAATAATTCAGCAGACGGGTCTGCCCCGGCGTCTTGCTGGTCCGGGCGAGGGCCTTGCGCCCCGATATGGCATTGATGGCGCTCGACTTGCCGGCGTTGGACCGACCCGCGAAGGCCACCTCGGCGCCAAGGTCGGCCGGGAACTGTGCGGGGGCGGCGACACTCAAGAGGAATGTGGCCTGCGGATATTGCGACACGCGGTTACGCCCCCGGGGGCCCGAAGCAAAGGGCGGTTAGTGTAAACTTTCGCGCCGTGAAAGACGTCCGGAGCCTCGAGAAATGCTGACCGTGAAGACCTTCGCCACCACCCTGGCCACCGTTGTCCTCGCCGCCGTGCTGCTTCCCGCTGCGCAAGCCAAGGGCAATGCCGAAGCGGGTGCCACCAAAGCTGCCGTTTGCACGGCCTGCCACGGTGTCAACGGCAACAGCGTCAATCCCGAATGGCCGAATCTCGCCGGACAAAACGCGCGTTACATCGAAGAGCAGCTGCGACTGTTCCGCGCCGGTCACCGAAACAACTTGGTGATGTACCCGCTCGCGATGGCGCTCACCGATGAAGACATCGCCGATCTTGCGGCTTATTTTTCCACGCAGACGCCGAGTTTGCTCGAAGCGGATGCTGCCAACTACAAGACCGGCGAAGCGCTCTATCGCGGCGGTGATCGCGCTCGCGGAATTCCCTCATGCACGTCTTGTCACGGCCCAGTGGGCCTTGGCAACCCGGGCTCGGGCTATCCTGCGCTGCGTGCACAGCACTCGACCTACACGCTCAAACAATTGCTCGATTACGCCGCTGATCAGCGCTACATCGACATCGCCACCAACACGCCGACCAAGTCACGCAACGGTCATATGATGACTTCGATCGCCAAGCGTCTGAACGAAGACGACAAGAAGGCGCTGGCCAGCTACATCCAGGGGCTGCGCTGATGCGTCTCGCTCGCAGCAGTTTCATCGCACTCTTGAGTGCAGCGCTGCTGATCGGCGTTGCCGCGCCGACCGCCGATGCACAGGGCGCCGCAGCCACTGATGGTCGTTGGCAAGAAGGTCGTCACTATCGCCGCATCAGCCCTGCGGTACCGACCAATGTGGCGCCCGGCAAGGTCGAAGTCATCGAAATCTTCTGGTACGGCTGCAGCCACTGCTACTCGCTCGATCCTTTCCTCGAGAGCTGGAAGAAAAACGGCAAGCCTTCGAACGTCGAGTTCGTGCGTGTTCCCGTGACTTGGAACGCCGGCGCGAAGTTGCATGCGCGGCTCTTCTATACCTTGCAGGCGCTCAAGCAAGATGATCGGCTGCACACCAAAGTATTCGACAGCATCTTCCGCGCAAATAACACGCTGCTCGGACGCGACGAAGAGTCGACCTTGCCGGTGATGGTGGCTTGGGCCAAGCAGCAGGGCATTCAGGAAAAAGCTTTCACCGACGCCTGGAACTCGATGTGGGTGAACACCAAGCTGCGACAGGCGGATGAGCTCGTGCGTCGCTACCGAGCCGAGGGTACGCCCTTCATGGCGGTGAACGGCAAGTTCTCGACCGATGTCGGCATGGCGGGCGGCGTACCGCAGATGCTCAGCCTGATCAACGATTTGGCCAAGGCGGAGAAGGCTCGCTGAGCCTCTCACGCGCGACTCCGGACAGGCGCGCGTGATTCTTTACTTCAGATTGGATGCAGTCGGCCTGCACGGCGAGACCGTGCATGGCGCGACCGCCGTTCCGGAAGACGCGCTCTGGATCGATCTGCTCGAACCCACGGCAGCCGAAGAGTCGCGGATCGAGCAGTTTCTGCGCATCGACGTGCCGACTCGCGAGGAGATGCGCGAGATCGAAACCTCGAATCGCTTTTATCAAGAGGGCGATGCTCTCTACATGACGGCTACCGTCGTCACCAAACTCGACACGCAGCGCCCCGAGAATAGCCAGATCACGTTCATCCTGACTCCCGAACGTTTGATCACCAATCGCTATGTCGATCCACTGCCGTTCCGTCGCTTCATCGCTTACGCAGACCGTCACCCGGCGCAGTGCAACTCGGCGGCCGCGATACTTGCGGGCTTGCTCGAGGCCATGGTCAATCGAATTGCCGACGTGATCGAACGCACGACCGATGAGATGGACGCCCTCTCCGCCGAAGTCTTCGGCGCGCCCAGCAACGGTCGGCGCCGCGATCGTGATTATCGGGCGATTCTCGAGCGGGTCGGGCGCAACGGCGATCTGAACTCCAAGGCACGCGAAACGCTGGGCAGCCTCGCACGCTTGGTGGGGTTTCTGCAGCAAGCCAACGGTATCCGACTCGAAGACGAGGTCAAAAGTCGGCTGCAGTCGGTGCTGCGCGATGCCGAACAATTGAGTAATCATGCGGCGTTCATGAGCAACAAGGTGCAGTTTTTGCTTGATGCTACGCTGGGCATGATCAATATCGATCAGAAAAACAGAACAACATCTTGAAGATTTTCTCGGTGGCGACGGTGGTGTTGCTGCCGCCCTCGGTGATCGGCGCGATTTTCGGCATGAACTTTGATGTCATCCCGACCTCGCACGCCGCCTGGGGATTCTGGGGCGCATTAGGCATCATGGCCATCTCGGCGATCGTGCCGTTCGCATACTTCAAGCAGCGAGGATGGTTGTAGATCATGCGCAGCCTGAATCGATTTCTTTGTATCTCGATTCTGCTGTGTGTCTGTTGGCCGAGCTCGGCAAGCGCCGCCGATACCGATGCCTTCAGGCATGCGCTGATCATTGGCGTGGCGGTCTATCGCGACGATGAGGTTCCGCCGCTTTTCGGTGTACCCAACGACATGGACAGCGCGCGGGAAATCGCCACTGCCATGGGGATCCCGGCAAGCAACATCACCGAGCTCTTCAATGAAAAAGCCAGCAAGGCGAACATCCTCGCGGAGCTTAGAAATCTCGCCAAGCGAAATACCGATGGCAGTCGCATCCTCATCTTTTTCTCTGGTCACGGTACGCGCTGGCGTGATGCGAAGGCGGGGGGCTGCGTGGAGGGCCTGCTGACCTGGGATCGGCAAGTCATCGTCAATCGCGAGTTTGCACAGCTCGCGCGACCGCTAGGCCTGAAGGCTGACAAGCTGATCATCATGTTCGACGCCTGTCATTCGGGAGGCGTTGCCGGGCTCGCGCGCAACACCCGCTCACTCGCCGGGGACACCCTCACACCAAAGTTTTTCATTCGGGCAGACGCCGCTGGCAACGCCTGCAGCAAACCCTCAAACGTGAGAACGCGCAGTTTGATTGGCAGCGCAGATGATGGCGTCGAAGCACTGCCCGAAAATGTGGTGCACATCATGTCGGCGCGGTCCGATGAGGTCAGCTTCGACGAACCGAGTCGCGGCGGACTCGCCACGCAAGCCATCAAGCGTTGCATGCTGGGAACCGCCCAAGATACCGACGGTAGCGGCGCCGTTTCGCTGGACGAAATCGAGCAATGCGCGCAGGGCTTTATTCGCGACAAAGTTGCCAAGTTTCCGGACCTGTTGCCGCACCACGTCGATATCACCGGTCTACGCAATCTGGTGCCAGTCGCTGTCGCCGCGCAAAACTCTGTACAACAATCTTTGGCGCAGACGACCTCGCCACAACAGGCGCCGACCAAACCCTCCGCCGAAGCCGTCCGCCTCGAAAAAGAGCGGCTGGCTCGCGAACAGCGCGAGGCAGCCGAACGGCAACGTCAAGAAGAGCAACAACTCGCGGCACAACGCGCCGAGCAACTGAAGCGCGAACAGCAGCGGCTCGCGCGCGAACGCGCTGAGGCCGAAGCGGAAAAAGCCCGACTGGAGCGTGAACGATCCGAAGCAGAAAAACAGCGCTTGGCAGCTGAACGCGCGGAAGCCGAGCAACAACGCCTCGCCGCGCTGCGGGCGGAGCAAGCTCGACTCGAGCAGGAGCGACTTGTGCAAGAAGGCGCTCGCGTTGAGGCGGAAAGGGCTCGCTTGGAACGGGAGCGGGCCGAGGCTGAAAAGCAACGGCTTGAACGTGCGCGAATCGCCGCCGAAAAACAGCGTTTGGCGGCAGCGCGGGCCGAAGCCGAAAAGCAACGTCTGGCAGCAGAGCGTGCAGAGGCCGCTCGGCGCGAGCAGGAGCAGCTCGCGGAGCTGGCGGCACAGGCTGCAGCCGCACAAGCGGCGGTACAGGCCGCCACGCCAGCAGTCGAGCTGGGTCCGCTAGCAGCCCTCAAAGATCTATACGCGCAGCGTGATGTGCGGCGCAGCGTGAAGGTCGCACTGCCGCGACCCTCGTTGCGCATCGATCGTGATCCATTCGAGATGACGGTTACCTCATCGCAAGCGGGCCATGTCTATGTACTGCTGCTCGGCAGCGACGAGACCAGTTTCTATCTGCTGTTTCCCAATGGCCTCGATCAAAATAATCGAATCGAGGCCAACACGCCCATGAAGCTGCCGCGCCCGCATTGGGCCGTCAATGCGGCGGGGCCGGCGGGTACCGATCAGCTGCTGGTGCTGGTCACCGAGACGCCTCGCAAACTCAAGGTATTGCCTGGCGGGGCCATCAACGCCAACACTCCGTTCATCCTGACTCCGGCCACGCTGGCAGGCAGACGCCAACTCGTCGACTTCATCATCGGCGCTGGTGTCTCGGGTTCAGCGCGATACGGCGCAACTTGGGTCACGGTCAAGGAGGTTCCATGATCAGCGCAGCACTCTTGTGGTTGACGCTTGCGGCAGCAGCACCGCCCAATCCGAGCACTCAGCAAATCATCGAACAACTCGCGCCTGCAGCCAGCGAGCCCGGGACAGGGGCACGCACCCGTAGTCTGCGCAATCTCGCTCCGGCGGCTCGTGCCATCGACATGAACGTGCAGTTCGAATTTGCCTCGGCCAAAATCACGCGCGATGGCAGCGACGCGCTGCAGCAGCTCGCAATCGCCATGAAAGCGCCACAGTTGGCGAATGCTCGCTTCATGATCGAGGGGCATACCGACGCCAAGGGCACGGCCAAGTACAACCTCGATCTCTCAGGGCGGCGCGCGCAGTCGGTGGTCGTTTACCTGCGGTCGCAGGGTATCGATAGCGCTCGTCTCGAATCGGTCGGCAAGGGCTTCAATGAATTGCTGAACGAAGATGACCCGCTCGCTGCGGAAAATCGGCGAGTGCGCATCGTTGCACTGGGTGAACCATGAGCCGGCGTCAGCTTGCCGCCTGCCTTGTCAGCGTCTGTCTGGTCGGCAGCCTGCTCATCGCGCGTGCGGCACCTGCGAGCGAGCCGCTGGTGCTCGTGACTGAGGAAGAACTGCAGGCCTCGATGGCCGCCCCGGAGCCGCTCTTCCCGCGCTTCACGCCCGAACCCGGCGCACCCAGGATTCTGGTCGATACCCCGAAGGTCAACGCGTCGCTGGCCTCACCCATCGCGCTGAAGTTGCGTTTCGAACCGGCCAAAGGCACCTCCATCCGTCCGGAGACCTTCAAGGTCAAGTACGGCTCACTGCGCATCGACATCACCGCGCGAATCACCGGTTCGACGGAAGTCACCCCCAGAGGGCTTGAGATCTCGCAAGCTGTGCTGCCCAAGGGCAAGCACACCATGGTGATCGCGATCGAGGATGCCGTGGGCCGTCTCAACGAACGACAACTGCAGTTCGTGGTGCTCTGACCCGTTGCAGGAAATCTACGGTCGCAGGAAATCTACTAGAATCGGGCGGGTGCGCCACCGCACTCAAGGAAAGGAAATCCCCCCCCCATGACGTTCTCCCTGTTGCGTGTTACGCGCGGAATCGCGCTTGCGCTCACTGCCTCTGTTCTGGTTGCCGCCTGCGGCGGCGGTGGCGGCGGCTCAGGCGGAAGCACCGGGGGTAATACGGGCGGCAATACCGGGGGCAACACCGGAAGCTCCGCGCCGGGTTCGCCCACGGGCATCACCATCGCGACCGGCAACGGGACGCTGTCGGTGAGCTTCACGGCACCGGGCAGCAGTGGCTCTTCGGCCATCATCGATTACACCGCGTCTTGCACTGGTGGCGGCGCGACGCGCACCGCGACCGGCACCTCCAGCCCGCTGACCGTAACCAACCTTGCCAACGGCACGAGCTACAGCTGCTCGGTCACGGCCCGAAATTCAGTCGGTAGCAGCGCAGCATCCAACGCAGTGACCGGCACCCCGGTCAACAATACCGTGGCTGCCTGCAGCCTCGCCGATCGGCAAAACTTTGTGGTGGCCCAGCTCAACGAGTGGTACCTGTACCCGGAAACGCTGCCCACCAACGTCAACATCGCCAACTATTCTTCGGTCGATGCGCTGATCAGCGCCATGACGGCCACTGCTCGCGCGCAGAACAAAGACCGCAACTTCACCTACATCACCTCAGCGTCCGAAGAAGACGCGTTCTTCAATTCCGGCGCGACGGCGGGCTTCGGCATTCGTCTGGGCTACGACTCGGCAGCGCGGCGCGTGTTTATTCTCGAGGCCTTCGAGAGTACCCCGGCGCTCGCCGCCAACATCGATCGTGGCGATGAGCTGACCGCCATCGGCACTTCGAGCACGAGCATGCGCTTGGTGTCCGATATCTTTGCCGCCGAGGGTGCGCAGGGCGTCTCGAACGCACTCGGCCCGAGCACCGTTGGCACGAGTCGCGTGCTGCGCATCGTTCGCGGGACGACCTCGCGCGAGGTTACGATCGCCAAAGCCGACTACTCGATCGAACCTGTCTCGAGTCGCTATGGCGGTCGCATCATCGAAGATGCGGGCAAGCGCTATGGCTACATCAATCTGCGCACGTTCATCAGCACGGCCGACAACCGGCTGCGCGAAGAAATCCTGAAGTTTCGCGAGGCGGGGGTCACGGAAATCATCGTCGACTTCCGTTACAACGGTGGTGGGCTGGTCTCGACCGGCAATCTGATGGGCGATCTGCTCGGCGGCAATCGTCAAACCAGCGAAATCTTCTCGCAGCTGACGTTCCGTTCATCGAAATCGGTCAATGATTCGATCAAGCGCTTTGCGCCGCAGACTCAGTCGGCCTCGCCCACCAAGCTCGCCTTCATCACCACAGGATCGTCGGCCTCGGCCAGCGAGCTCGTGGTCAATGGCTTCATTCCGTTCTTCAATGACCGCCTCGCACTGATCGGCAGCAACACTTTCGGCAAACCCGTAGGTCAGATTGCCCGCGACAACGCGGCCTGTGACGATCGATTGCGCATCGTCGCCTTCACCACGCGCAACTCGGCGAACTCCGATGCCTACTTCAACGGGCTCGCCGAAGCGGTGAAAGCAAGCTGCCGTGCCAATGACGACTTCACTCGACCGCTCGGTACCGCGAGCGAAGCCTCGACGCGGCAGGCCCTTGATTGGTTGCAGGGCAAGGCCTGCACTGCCATTCCCGTCACCTCGGCCGAAGCGGCGACGGCCTCGGGACTTGGCCCATCGACGATGGTCAGCGATCAACTGGCGCTCGACATCGAACCCATGCCATTGCCCGACCGACCGTCGCCCGCGCAGCGCGATATGCCAGGGCTCTTCTGAACATGCTCATCGCCCGCAGGCTTGTGAAGGCCGTGCTGGCGACAGGTCTTCTGGCCATTGCGCCACTGCAAATCGCAAGTGCGCCGCTGCAGATCGCTGGCGTACCGCTGCTCGAAGTCGCTGAACCGCAGCGCGCGCCGGAGCTGCCGGTAACGCAGCTCGTCGTGCGCTTTCGTGATGACCTCGCGACGGGGCGTCTCAATCGCCCCTCTGCATCGCGGCTCGAAACTTTGAGCACGCGCGGTGGCGTGGCTGTGGGATATCGTCGGCCCACGGCCGACCTCGCGCATGTTCTGAGGTTGGTCGAGCCACTCGAACGCAGCGCTGCCGAGCGCGTCGCTCAAAGATTGCGGCTCGACCCGGCCGTGGCCAGCGTCGAGATCGATGAATACATGTTCCCACTGCTGGTACCGAACGATCCGTTCTTCGGTGACAGTCGGGATATTCTTTGGCACCTCAAATCGCCTACTTCAGAAAAGCCGGGCGGCGCCAATCTGCCAACCGCTTGGGATATCGCGGCGGCAAAGGCGTGGTCGTTGCGGTCATCGACACCGGCATCACCGCTCATGCCGATCTCGAAGCGAACATTATCCGCGGACACGATTTCATCTCCGCCGATAGCGACGGTAAATTTTTGGTCGCGAATGACGGTAGTGCCCGCGACAACGACCCTGCGGATCCCGGTGACTGGATCGACGACGAAGATCTGAAAATCGCGTTGTTCGGTGGTGGCTCGAATCCTTGTCGGCGTGCAAACAGTTCTTGGCACGGTACGCACGTTGCCGGAACCGTGGCTGCCGTCACCAATAACGGCACAGGCGTCGCCGGCATCGCCTACGAGGCCAAGGTGCTCACCGTCCGCGCACTCGGCAAATGCTTCGGCTACAGCTCCGACATCTCAGATGCAATTCGCTGGGCGGCCGGTGCACAACCTGCGAGCGGCAGTTGGTCCGATCTCGGCATACCGAACAACCCTAATCCCGCTCGCGTGATCAACCTCAGTCTCGGCGCGGCAAGCGCGAGCTGCCCCGCCAGCCGACAAAACGCCATCACCGCTGCACGTGCTGCCGGTGCGGTGCTGGTGATCGCTGCGGGTAACGACAGCCGGTCTGTGATCAGTTCGCCCGCAAACTGCGCAGGCGTCATCGCAGTGACAGCGCACACCTTGGAGGGCGACAAGGCCAACTACGCAAGCTTCGGAACAGGCACGACTTTGAGCGCGCCAGGTGGCGGATCGTGCACGACCACCGCGCTCAACTGCCTGCCTCAAGGCAACACTGGCGCAGCGGGTACCGTGTGGAGATTGGTCGCCTCGACAACGAACACCGGCACCACAATCCCGACCGGTGAAACCTATGCGGGCAAAACCGGAACCAGCATGGCGGCGCCCCATGTGGCGGGTGCCGCAGCACTGCTGATTTCAGCCATGCCCTCGCTGCTGGTCGACACCGTCAAAAATTTGCTGGCGGCCAGCGCACGAGAATTTCCGGCGGGTACATTTTGCGCCGGCAAGGCCGACAACCCCTGCGGCACTGGCATGCTCGATGCGACTCGCGCGCTGCAACGACTCGCGGATTTGACGCCAACCGTGACGGCGCAAGCAAGCGCAGCGGTTGTCGAGAACGGCGCCACCGTCACGCTGAGTGGTACAGCGACACCGAAGCCCTCGGGTAACACCAATCTCACTTACCGCTGGCAGCAAACGAGCGGTCCTTCCGTGACGCTCACGAACGGCAGTACACCGCAGGCGACCTTCATTGCGCCCAATGCTGCACGCATGAGCTTTCGCTTCACGGCGACTGATGCCGACGGCATTGCAGCGACGAGCAGCGCCGTCGATGTTCGATCGAACGGTACACCTGCACTCGCGCTGCTGACACCGATCACGGCGACGGCCGGTGACACCGTGAGCTTCAAGGCCTCGGCGACCGACCCTGATGGCGACACCCTGACCTATGCACTTTCGGGTGCTCCGCTCAATTCCACTTTCAATGCCGCGACCGGCGAGTTTTCATGGCCAAGTTCGGTGGCCGGCAATTACACGCTCACGGTGACCGCGACCGATGGCACGTTCACGAGTGCGCCGCAAAGTTTGACCTTGACCATCAATGCCCCGCGTGGCGGCGGTGGCAGCATCGATCTTTGGTGGCTGTTGCTACTCGCGGGCGCGACCCTTTTCAAAGAAAAACATCAGCTTGAAAAGCTGCTGATCAAACGGTGGGTGCACAAGGCTTGAGCTCACGCGCCAAACTGCTGTTGCGCTGTGGTGTCATCACCGCCGTCGTCTATCTGCTCTGCTTGCTGTTGGATGTTCCCACGCTGCGTGTGGTGCTCAAAGGAATTCCCGTCATCCTGTTGGCGCTCTGGCTCGCGCCCTGGCAAGAGCGCGGCGCGCGCCTCGTCGGGTTTGGGTTGCTGCTCTCGGCAGTCGGCGATATTTGTCTGGAGGCTTCACCGAGACTTTTTCTCGCTGGACTCGGCGCTTTTCTCGCTGCGCACATTGCCTACATCGCCGCCTTCCTGCAGCATTCGCGCCGACCGGCGACAATCAAAGCGATTCCCGTGGCCGTTTTTGGTGTCGGTGCGTTTCTTTGGTTGCAGCCGCATCTCGGTGCGATGACTTTGCCGGTACTCGGCTATGTCGCGGTGATTTGCGTGATGATGTGGCGCGCATGGGCGCTGGTTGCAGACGACAGCGTCGCACGTCCCATCGCTTGGTCAGCCGCTTTGGGTGCCAGCAGTTTCGGACTCAGCGACACTCTGGTCGCCCACAATCGTTTCCTTGCTCCGGTACTCGCCTTCCAGTTTCTGCTGATGCTGCTCTACTGGGCGGGTCAGTGGGGCATTGCCGCGTCGCAGCGAGCAAGCCGTTCTACTTGAGTTCGTCGATCAGCACTGCCGATAAATCGGCAATCAATTTATTGCCGACGTTGTCGGGCGAATAGTCGATCTGCGGCATGTCATCGACCGTGATGGCAATCGCGATACGGCCCTGCTTGGTATGGACGACACCCACATCACTGCGCAGGGCATCAAGGCTGCCAGACTTGCTGGCCACACGCAGATCGCCAGTCCTTCGACCGATGCCATCTTTGTACTGCTGACGCTCGAGCACCTCAAGCAAATCTTTTGAATTCGCAGCATCGACTACCTTGCCCTGCTCGAGCAATTCGAGCAGCCGCACCATCTCGCGCGCTGTCGAGCGACCGATCCCGAAGCGCTTATTCTCTTCTTTTTCGCCTTCGCGACTCCAGCCCTCGGCAGGTTTGAGACGTGTGCCATCGCCACGAATCTTGCGCATCGAGCGCGTGGCCTCGAAACCGAGACCAGCCATGAATTCATTGACGGTATCGGCGCGGATGCGATCAATGATCAAGTTAGTCGCAGTGTTGTCACTGACCACGATCATTAGGTTGCGCGCAGTGCGCAGGCTGACTGCCTCGCCATCAGCATATTCGGCGAGAACACCGGAGCCCGAAACTTTTGCGGCTTTATCGATGATCAGCGGCTCATCCCAACGCGCGCGGCCGGCGGCGACCTCGGCAGCCAGCGCACAGGCAATCGGCAGCTTGATGGTGCTGGCGGTACGAACCGGGCGGTCGGCATCGATACTCACTTCGCGCCCAGTGTCGAGATTGCGGGCATGGAGCGCGACCGTGCCCTGAAATCCGCGGGTCATGCTGCGCAAACGCGCCTCGAGCGGGTCGCCCGTGCTCGCGGGGGCGGCATACAGCAGCGGGGCGAGTGCCGCCAAGCAAATAGCCCAAATCGCGACATGGGCCTGCCGTAGGCGCATCGAAGCAATCATCATGGTCACCACCTCGCCAAACTGCCCGACCCCGAACGCTCCGATATAATACCGACGGGATGCGCCCGTAGCTCAGCTGGATAGAGTACTGCCCTCCGAAGGCAGGGGTCGTGAGTTCGAATCTCGCCGGGCGCGCCATCAAAACCCGATTACGCTTATTTTTTGACCGGCGCCGGTTTCTGCGTACGCGCATAGTTCTCGAGGCTGGAAAGACTGGGGTCAACCCACTTCTCGGGAGCCACTTGGTATTGCGGGAACCGCTCGAGCACGCGCTTCGCTACTTCAGGCGGTACGGCATTCACGCTGGGCACCGTGGTGAACGAGCCGGCGTAGAGAATGTGGCCCGGTGTCTGCCCCATCAACATCCACGGCAACCACGGAGTCACGCGATTCCACACGCCAGTGTGCGGCAGATGAGTCAGCGCAGGATTTTCGAGATCGTCGCGACGGATCTGATAGCGGAACATTTCGGATACGCGGTTCATCGGACCCGAGGACTCTCGCTGCCACACGGCAGGATCGAGTGCATTGCGGTAATAGAGATGGATGTCGCTCTGCATGATGACGGTGTCATCGTTGAGCAAAGCCCAGTCACGCAGGAAGGGTCGACGCGGTGGCTTCACGGCATTGAGGCCGCCATAGCTCGGCGGGTCGGGGTAATAGTCGGAGATCACATAGTTGAACGGATCGTTGGCCACATCGACCACGCGAACTTCTTCGTTGGTGTAGGGGTTGAGCCAGCTGTCCATCAGTTCGCCGGTCTTGAGATCGCGATAGAAAATCAGTTCGCGACACATGCGCTGATAAGAATCGTTCGGCTGCTTGACTACGCGAATCGACGAAAACACCTCGAAACCAAACAAAGGACGAACCGCTTCGCCGTCACGCACGCCCTGCACCATGCCAGTGACGTAACCGTTGACATACTTGCCGGGTGCCGTGTCACCCTCGATACGCGCTGTGGTTTCGCGGTTCCAGACTGGATCTTTGAAGAGCGCACGCAGTGCATCGTTTGACATCCGCGGACGCGATGATGATTTCGAGGTTGCCGCGTCAGCGCCCGACGACATCGCCAAAGTTCCGGCTGCGCCTGCCACCACCGTTCCCGAAGCAGCAATGAAATCGCGGCGACTGTGAACGCCTGCAGGCTTGATTTCTTCGGTCATGGTGACACTCCCTCTGATCTGATTGGTGTATTTCGACAGCTTGCGAACAGGTCGAGCGCAGATTTGCGAGCAGCAGTGTCGACCTGCAGCAAACTTAGCACGGAGTGAAAGATGTTGTCGTGGAAGAACGGTCGTCCACGTTCAGCCTGCAGGCAGCCGCCGTCGAGACCCATACGGTCGAGAAATCCGTTCGAAGCCCAGAACACCATCGGGACACGGGTCTCCACCTCGGGCGCAATGGCGTAAGGCAGTGCGTGCAAAAAAATTCCATTTTCGCCGAGCGATTCACCGTGGTCCGACACGTACAGCAGCGCCGTATCCGCGCGATCGGCGAGCGCCTCAAGAGAGCGCACCGTACTCGCCAAAAGATGATCGGTGTAGAGCACCGTGTTGTCGTAGGCGTTGACGATATCGCTCACCGGACACTTGGAAAAATCGGTCTCGCGGCACACCGGGGTGAAACGCTCGAACTCTCGCGGGTAGCGCAAGTGATAGCCCGGTCCATGACTGCCGAGCATGTGCATCACAACGAGGCGTCGGCCCGCCGGTTGCATCAAGGTTTTTTCAAACAATCCGAACATGGCACCGTCCATGCACGGACTGTCGCCGACACAAAACTGTGGATGCTCCTCGCGTAGCGCCCTGATCTCCGGCACCGCGCGACATACACCCTTGCAGTTCGTGTTGTTGCCGAACCAGTCGACGTCGAAACCCGCCTTGGAGACGATGTCGATGAGATTGTCTCGCGCACGGGCTTTTTCGGCGGAGAAGCCCTCACGACCGAGATCAGAGAACATGCAGGGCACGGAGATCGCCGTCGACGTGCCGCAAGACGAGACATTCGTGAAATTGACGAGCTGCGGAATTCGCGCAAGTTCGGGTGTCGTCTGTCGAGCGTAGCCGTTGAGTCCGAAATTGGCGGCCCGCGCAGTTTCGCCCACCACCAACACCACGATCAAAGGACGCGAGGCATTCGCTTGCTGCCAAACCGCACCGGGCTTGGCGTCGCTGCCGATGGCCTCGTAGGGAAGTTCGGGCTTGGTGATCTCACCCACGTAGCTGCCAAGACCCGCCAGGTAATTGACCGGCACCAGGAGAAATGCCGAAGCTCGCGATTATTGCGCAGCGTCGAGGCATGATCCTGATAGAAAAAGGCTGCAATCACGCCTATGCCCAGCACCGTCAGTCCGAGAGCTGCGCCACGGTGAGCGAGTTCTCGTCGCCAGCTCGCGACGATGAGCCCAACCCGCATCACCAACAAAGCGGGCAATACGCCAAGCAAACCCACGTAAACGAGAAGGTTGACGTTGACGAGCTCGCCCGCTTCGACCCCATCGGTTTCGAATACGTTGCGAATCATCACTTTGTCGATGCGCACGCCGTAGGCGTCAACAAAATAGGCGGCGAGTCCCGCGACCAACAACGCGATCGCAAGCAATGGACGAGCGAGTGGTCGCAACAACGTCAGCGGCAACAAGAATATGTTGATGATCAAAAATGCCAACAGACCGAATGAGGCGAGATACATCACATCGGCTAACGATGCGGCGGGGCGAATCTCGAGCACTCGAGTCCAGAACGGCACATTGAGGGCGATCAAACACCAGAGCGCAGACCATGCGGTCAGCGTCGTGGAATGGAACTGCAGTCGCGGGAACTTGAACTTCATGAAGGGTCGGCTAGAAGCTGCGCTTGGTCTCGACGATGACCTGCATGCTCTTCAATGACTTGTCGCCGCTCACCGGAAAAGCCAGAGAAAAGCCAGATCGATATGCAACACATTTCCAAGTGCAGAACGGCTATTCCCGAGCCGCAAACCCACGCCGACATCCCCGAGGATTTCGTGTGTCTTGCTCGCATAGGGGTCGCGTCCCCAGGTACCGCCGACGTCAACGAATGCCGCAGCGCCGACGTGTACGAGTCGAAACGGATACCAGTCGGTGAAAGCTCGCTGCTCGAGCGTCAACAACCATCGGCCTTGTCCACCCTGATAACGCAGCGGATAGCCACGCAGGCCGGTGTCGCCGCCCAGCATCAGCTCGCGATCCGTGTCGAGTTTTTCGCCGGCATCCACAGACAGCCCCGCAAAGAAAAGACGTCGCTCGGACTGACGATGGTAATAACGCGCCAAGGCATTCAATAAAGTGTCGACGAAATTGCCCTCTTCATAGCGTCCATTGAGCGAGCCGGCGAGCAGCAAGCTGCGCTTGCCGCTCAACTCGAAGCCCTTGCTGGCGCGCGAGTTGAACACCAGCGCATTGTGCGATCGGCACCCAGACCCGTGGTCGCATAACCGATACCCAACGCGGCATTCAAACCATATTGGAAATCCTCGGTGCGCTCGATCTGGTCACGGTTGCGCACAGCGCGAAAATCATTTTCGACCCACTCGACAGCAGCCCAGGGATAAACGAGTTTGCGATCGGGGGGCAACACGCTCTTGAAAGTACTGCCCGGGACTTTGGAAAAACGCCACTCGTCGCTGGTGACCCCCACTGTCCAACGGGTCACGAAATTCCCTTTCAGTCCCTCGGAGAAACCAAACCACGCATTTTGCAGTCGCTGCTCGGTGCCATACTCGGCGACCCGTTCACCAAGGTCATAGCGTGAATCGATCCGGGTGGTGTCAAAGAATAAGACACCGCCTGCACGATGAGTATCAAGCGCGTAAAAGGGCTGCTCCAAAGAAAAGCGCTTGGCGCCGCCATCGCTGAAGTCGGAGTACTCGGCCTCCAGCGCCCACCAGGTACTACCAAGTTGTCGATCGACGAATCGTACCGAAGTGATATCGCGCTCGACCTCGTTCAATTGCTTGACGTTGATCTGCGAGCCACGGCCGAGAAGGTTCAGCTCCTCGAGCTCGATACCCGAAGTGCTTTTGCCACCCTTGCGACCAAACGAGACGCCCGGATTCAGCGTCCACACATCGCGAGTCACGACTTCAACATCGACCACCCCATCGGTGTAGCGTATCGGACGTACGGCGGCGTCATAGAGATAGCGGGTGTCGCGCAGTAATCGCTCGCTCTCCTCGAGCAGCCGACCCTGGTAGACATCGCCCTCCTTGAACAACAGACGATTCACGATGGTCGATTCGCGCGTATTGATATGTAGTCGATTGGCGGCGCGGAACAGGTAGTTATTCTCGTCCGCACGTGCAGTGTCGAATACGTCGAATCCACGTATGGTGACTTTGCCGATCTTTGCGCCTGCTGACTCGAGCGTAGCGTCATCCGGAACATCGACCGGACGGTTCTGCTCGAGAGCATCGTTGCGAGCCGTCAAAAGCGAGCGAACGCCGGAAGCCGATGCGGGCGGCGGCAACAACGCGAGCAGAGCGGCAGCGGCAAGCAACGCAAATCGCAGCACGTTGATCGATCTTGCGCGCGAGTCAATCATGCGGTGCATGCCGCTTATTTCCACCTTCAAAGAATTTCAGATAGAACCCAAAGCACATCAACCACGCAATCAGTGCCGAAGCCAGATCATGCGACAAAAAATGTGCTCCGCGTGACTGCTGGGCGAGCGAAAACAGCCCGCCAAGCACAAGCACCCCGACCAGCGCCACCTGCGCACGCTGCGGGTACGGGTCCCTCCAAAGAAAATAGAGCGCAAACAAGGCGAACGCCGAAGACGAGTGGGCGCCCGGAAAGCACGCGGCGTGGGGCAACCCATCAGGTCGAGGCAGAGACCACTCGGCGTACGGCCGCGTACCCCCAAAGCCCGCGACATCCCAGGGGCAATCGACATTGGTCAAGGTTTTGAGCCCGCCCACGACAAGTGGCACCAAGGCCATGCAGAGCGCGAAGTAACCGAGCGCGCGGCGGTGTACACGCAAACTCGGCACTCGAAAGCTCGCCGCCCAAGCGCCGATGGCGAGCACACCGATGAGGCGCATCAGATCGCGACCGGCGGTATGCAGCACTTCGTTCATCCAGAGGCTGTCTCGCCCAATCCACTGGCCGTCGCTGGCGCTGAAAAAGAGCGTGCTGGCGATGCCGCGATCGGCATCGAACCACGCGAGCACGATCAGGGCGAGCGCACCGAGCAGCAACGGAGCCCAGAAGTGACTGAGGTACAAACTTGTGGCGTGATGGCGTGTGAGCACGAGCTGCAAAGAGATGGCCGATGACGGACTTGCGAGGCTGGCAGACGGGTCACGCGGCGCGACAATGTGACCGGCACTCACCTGACAAGTTCCGCGGCACATTGTCGACGACGACCGCGGTGCGAGAGAAGAGCGATGCGCCCCATTCGCCCAAGCGCTTTGACCGCGAGTTACCGTGCGGTCATGATGACCCCCCATTGGAGGTCCCACCATGAAACAGTTGTTCGCATTTTTACTGGCCCTTGCCGCCCCCTTCGCGCTGGCCACCGCCGAGGTCGGCAAAGCGGCTCCCGAATTCCGCCTGCAAGATCAGACCGGTGCCTGGCGGTCGCTCGCCGATTACCGCGGCAAGTGGGTCGTGCTCTACTTCTATCCCAAGGACAACACCCCGGGCTGCACGACGCAGGCCTGCGAATTCCGCGACGAAATCTTCGCCTTTCGTCGTGCCAACGCGGTGATCCTCGGGGTCAGCGTCGACAAGGTCGACTCCAAAGAGGCCTTTGCCAAAGAGCACAGCCTGCCCTTCCCGGTGCTCTCGGACGCGAATACCGAGACCACCAAGGCCTATGGGTCGCTGACCAGCTACCCGCAGTTCAAGCTGTTGAATATCGCCCGCCGCGACACCTTCATCATCGACCCCGAGGGTCGGGTCGCGAAGCGATTCGACAATGTGAACCCCAACGGACACTCGAAAATGGTCCTGGCCGAGCTCGCCGCGCTGCAAAAACGCTGAATCTGTCCAGTCAGGCTTTCACCTGAGCATCCGCGGGCCGGTGCTCTCACGGCAAAGTGAGACTCCGGCCCGATTTATGTTCATCCAGACGATAAAACTTTCGTGCCTGTGACCGATATAGGAGCTGAGGGGGCCATCCAGCCCCTACTCGTAACCTCCGCACGGAGACGGCCATGCTCGATCTGCCAAATCTCGCCATCAGTGACCGCCACGCGCGCGGCCTGCGGCGTGATATCGAGCGCCGGATCCGCGACAGACGCCTGAGCTATCGGCTCGAGCGCTGTCCCCGCAAGTTCGGGCCGCGGGTGCGGATGGTTCACGAGCTCCTTTACTCGACCCTCGGGCCCGGTCGCGCGATGCTGCTCGAACGCAACAAGAAGTTTGCCAAAAGACTTTATCAGTTGCGTGCGGAGGCACTGCGCAAGCGGGATAACGAGGTGCTCGACGAGAGCTACGACTTCCCGCTGCTGGCCACAGCTCACTTCTACGAGCGACTCATCCAGGGTCTGCGCTACGAGGGGCATACGCTGATCACCACGCTGGTCGATGTGGTCCGTTTGCTGATCGAAGAAGTGGGTATCGACGAGGCCGCTGCAGAGGAGCGTTGGCCCACTTGGCAGCGTCACGGCAATGCGTGGTTTGCGCTCGAGTACGGCATGGTCGCAGGCGACATCCCGCGCTATGGCGAAGTGGTACTGCGGACCATCATGCCGCTTGCCAGCCTGCACTCAGCGCGCTTTGCGGAATGGGAAGCCATGCGCGCCGAGGGCCGACTGGTGTCGGTGTCTTTACCTCAGGCGTCACGCGAAGCGTCGACCAACGGAAAAACGGCCGATACGACCTCGCGCCAAACGACAGCGCGCGTCTGGCGCTCGTCCAGCCCCGCAATGTCGATGCGCTGAATCTCGTACCCCAGCTTGCGCGCGAGCTGAACCGAGGCGTATTGATCTGCGACGCTGCCCTTCGGCAAAAAAGCCAGCAGCAGCTCGACGTCGTCGAGCCCCTCACCCAAAAAAGTCCGACCGTCGATGAATTTATTGACGTGAAGCACGGCATCCCATGACACCTCGCGCTCGAGCAGGCGACGGATCCGGGTGACCGTCGGCCGGACCCGTGATGACTCGGCTCGCACCACGATCATCAAAACTTCATCGGCCTCGCGTACGAGTGTGGCGTCCCAAAATCGCTCGAATCCCCGCTCGGTGGCGTGCTGTGTGCCGTAATAGGTTTTCGCGACTGCAAAGTATGCGAGCCCGATACTGAACGGCAGCGTGAGATCGATGATGAAGTTCGAGTAGCTGATACTGAAAAACGTGATGATGATGAGCAGGGTCTGACTGACCGCGAAACTCTTGTTGATCAGGTCCTGGTCGACACCCATCAGGAATGCCCGCGCCAGTGCCGCAAGCATGACGAGAGCGAGCGCGAGACCGAGCAAAGGCGATGTGGTGCGCAGTCCCGTACCCGACAGCAGATCGTCGATGGCCGTGGCGAGGATGGTGTTGTCCTCGGTCAGTGTCGAAATCGGCGTTGGTTTGACGGTGGATATGCCGGGTGCCGATGCACCGATGATCACGATTTTTCCTGCATAGCGAGACCAGTCATGGGTCTTGCCACCACGCAGGGCCTCATAGAGTTCGGTAAAAGAAATCCGCGTGTAGTCGCCGCGTTTGTTGCGCCAATTGAGCTTGACGTCAAGCTGATCGTTGGCAACCGCCGCGCCTCCAGCGAGCTGCGCCACCACGGCCGCCGTCGATGGCAATTCATAGGCCCCGGCCGGCAACCAATACGGGTAGCGGCGAATCATGCCGTCGGCGTCGGACTGCAGGTTTGCCGCGCCCATGTTGCGCTGCAGGCTCTCGAGTGCCGGCAAAATGGCCGCCACGGTCGAGGGCGCCGTAGACGCAGCGTCTGCGAGACGCGCGCCGGGAATCAGCCGAGCCTCGAGCGCGCTCGCCCCATCGTTGGCCTGCGGCAGGCGAACGAAAGGAAAAACGAGCTGCGGGTAACTTCGAGCCACTTCGTCGAGCGCACGATCACCGTCGGGATCTCGCAGATCGCGCTCGGAAATGATGCGATTGACGAGTACGGCTTTGGGTTGCGCTTCGGCAATGTTGGCGATGGCCTCTGCGATGGGGCCGAATTGCTCCAGGGCCAACGTCCGTAATCGCGACCCACGCGCTCCAGCGATCGTTCATCGATATCGATGATCAGGATATTGGGGGACGGCACCGGGCTCGAAATGCGCAAAGCGAGCAGTTGATCGTCCACGTTCTCACCGTGATCAACCACCATACCCCGCAAAAAATGATCACCGACGACGAATACGCCCATGACCACCGC
>Ga0194124_10001851_pt1 | contig 25314 bp, 26 predicted proteins | sample TA2KigCas0mmetaG_FD_148605 | JGI IMG/M metagenome (GOLD analysis project Ga0194124, IMG submission 148605) | Freshwater microbial communities from Lake Tanganyika, Tanzania - TA2015031 Kigoma Deep Cast 0m | ecosystem: Environmental > Aquatic > Freshwater > Lake | place: Tanzania: Lake...
TTGTGGTGCGGATCGGTCATCGTCGCGAGGTCTATCGGTAGAGGGCGCTCAATCCGGTGCCTTACTTTTCCGCTTTTGTTGATCGAGAGCTGACAGCAAACTCATGTGCGGCATCGTTGCGGTGATCGGTTCGCGCGAAGCGGCCCCCCTGCTGCTGGAAGGTCTGCGCCAGCTGGAATACCGCGGCTACGACTCGGCCGGGATTGCCACGGTGAACGGAGAGCGGCAGCTGAGCTGCCTGCGCGCCGAGGTCAAGCTGGTGAACCTCACCCATCGCTTTGAAGCCTCCGGCGCAGCGGGCCAGTACGGCATCGGCCACACCCGCTGGGCCACCCATGGCAAGTCGGAGGAACGCAACGCGCACCCGCACCTGGATGGACCGGGTCGGGTGGCGGTGGTGCAGAACGGAATCATCGAGAACTACCGCACGCTGCGGGAAGAGCTGCAGGCGGAGGGGGTGGTGTTCCGTTCCGACACCGATACGGAGGTGATTCCCCACCTGCTCAGCCGGGAGCTGGCCCGTCTCCAGGCCGGTGGTGCCACACCCAGCGGAGCGCTGCTGCTGCAGGCGCTGCAGGCGGTGATCCCCCGGCTGCATGGGGCCTATGCCCTGGCGGTGGTGTGGGCGGAGCTGCCCGGCGCCCTGGTGGTGGCCCGCAAGGCGGCGCCGCTGTTGATCGGCCTGGGGGAAGGGGAATTCCTTTGCGCTAGCGACACCCCGGCGCTGGCTGGGTTCACCCGCACAATCCTGCCCCTGGAGGATGGCGAGGTGGCGCTGCTCACGCCCCTGGGCATTGAGCTCTACGACGCAGCTGGTGATCGGGTGCAGCGCACCCCCACGTTGCTGAGCGGCACCGAGCACGTGGCGGATAAGCGCAGCTTCCGGCATTTCATGCTCAAGGAGATCCATGAGCAGCCGGAAACAGCGGCGCTGTGGGTGGCCCGTCATCTGCCGGAGGCTGAACCCGGTGCGGCTCCCCATGCCGGCTCGCTGGTTGCGCTTCCCCTCGATGAGAGCGTGTATGAGGGGGTGGAGCGAATCCAGATCCTGGCCTGCGGCACCAGTCACCATGCGGCGCAGGTGGGGGCCTATCTGCTGGAGCAGCTGGCGGGGATTCCCACCAGCGTGTTTTACGCCAGTGAATTCCGCTGTGCGCCGCCGCCGCTGAGCGCCAACACGCTCACGATCGGGGTGACCCAATCGGGTGAAACGGCCGACACGCTGGCGGCGTTGGCGTTGGCGTTGGCGTTGGCGTTGGCGATGGAGCAGGAGCGGCGGCGGGCGGTGTCTGATCCGGCGTTTGCGCCGCGGCTGCTGGGGATCACCAATCGGCCGGAGAGCTCGCTCGGCCGCCTGGTGGATCAGATTCTCGATATCGGCGCCGGCATCGAGGTGGGCGTGGCGGCCACCAAAACCTTCTTGGGACAGCTGCTGGCCTTCTACGGCCTCGCCCTGGCGTTTGCCGAGCGCCGCGGCGGTGGCGCCACCGGCCATGGCCCGGAACAGTTGCGACAGCTAGCGGCCGGGCTGCGGGCGCTGCCCCAGCAGCTGCGCGACCTGGTGGATGACCACGATCGCCGCTGCGAGCAGCTGGGCCATCTGTTTGCCGACACCCAAGATGTGATCTTCCTGGGCCGGGGCATCAACTACCCGATCGCCCTGGAAGGCGCCCTGAAGCTCAAGGAGATCAGCTACATCCACGCTGAGTGCTATCCGGCCGCGAAATGAAGCACGGGCCGATCGCCCTGCTGGATGCGCGGGTGCCGGTGGTGTCGATCGCGGTGCCGGGCACGGTGTTCGACAAGGTGCTCAGCAATGCCCAGGAAGCCAAGGCCCGCGATGCCCAATTGATCGGCGTGGCCCCGGAGTGCGCCGATGCGGAGCTATTCGACACCTTGCTACCGGTGCCGGTGGTGGATGAACTACTCAGCCCGCTGCTCACCGTGATCCCGATGCAGCTGCTCAGCTATCACATCGCCGCCCACCGCGGCCTGGATGTGGATCAGCCGAGGAACCTGGCGAAGAGCGTCACGGTGGAGTGAGCTCCGGATGCTTTTTCTTTTCTATCTCTCCCTGCCTGCATGACCGTTCTCGTTTCCGGCGCCGCCGGCTTTATTGGCTTTCACCTGAGCACGCGGCTGCTGGAGCGGGGCACGTCGGTGGTGGGGTTCGACAACGTGAACCCCTACTACGACCCCTCCTTGAAGCGGGCGCGGATCGCGCAGTTGCAGGCCATCGCGCAGCGCACAGGCAGCACCTTTCAGCTGATTGAGGCCGATCTGGAGGATCGCCAGGCGGTGGTGGCGGCTTTCGCGCAGCACAAACCTCAGAAGGTGGTGAACCTGGCGGCCCAAGCGGGCGTGCGCTATTCGATCGAGAACCCAGCGGCCTACATCCAGAGCAACCTGGTGGGCTTTGGCCATATCCTCGAGGGCTGCCGCCATCACGGCATCGAGCACCTGGTGTATGCCTCCAGCAGCTCGGTGTATGGCGGCAATACCCATCTGCCGTTTTCCGAGCACCAGGGCGTGGATCACCCGGTGAGCCTCTACGCGGCCAGCAAGAAGGCCAACGAGCTGATGGCCCACACCTACAGCCACCTCTACGGGCTTCCGGCCACGGGGCTGCGCTTTTTCACGGTGTATGGCCCCTGGGGCCGGCCGGATATGGCGCTGTTCTTGTTCACCAAGGCAATGCTGGCCGGCGAGACGATCCAGGTGTTTAACAATGGTCAAATGGTGCGCGATTTCACCTATGTGGACGACATCATTGAGAGCCTGATCCGGGTGCTCGATAAGCCGGCGGCCGCTGATCCGGCCTTTGACACCGCCCAGCCCGATCCAGCGACCAGCTGGGCACCGCACCGGGTGTTCAACATCGGCAATTCCAACCCAACCCCGCTGATGGACTACATCGAGGCGATTGAGAATGCCCTGGCCATCACTGCCACCAAAGAGTTCCTGCCGATGCAGCTAGGCGATGTGCCCGCCACCGCTGCTGATACCTCATCTTTGGAGGCCTGGACGGGCTTCAAGCCCAACACTCCGGTTAAGGAGGGTGTGGCTCGGTTTGTGGCCTGGTTTCGCGAGTTCTACGGGGTCTGAGCTTTTCCACCATCATCAAATTCTGCTCGCCGGAACTCACCGGCGGCCCCAATATGAGCTCAACTTTCCCTTCTCTCAACGATTGCACGGTGGCAGTAATCGGCCTCGGCTATGTGGGCCTGCCATTAGCAGTGGAATTTGCCAAGCCCCAGGCCTGCCGCCGCACAAGCGCTGCCCTGCAGCGTCGGGTGATCGGCTTTGACATCAACAACCAGCGGCTAGATGAGCTCCGCCAGGGGATTGATCGCACCAACGAAACCAGCGCTGAAGAGCTGCGGGCAGCCCAGCTGTTGGAATACACGAGCGAATCAGCTCAGTTGGCGGAAGCTGATGTGTTCGTGGTGACGGTGCCCACGCCGATCGATTCGGCCAAGCGACCAGACCTGACGCCGCTGGAGCAGGCCAGTGCCACGGTCGGCCGTGCTCTGAAGCAACGCCGTTCGGCCAGTACGCCAGTCGTGATCTATGAGAGCACGGTGTATCCGGGGGCCACGGAAGAGGTGTGCGTGCCGATTCTGGAGCGTGAATCTGGCCTGGCCTTTAATGGGGGCTTTTATTGCGGCTACAGCCCTGAACGGATTAACCCGGGAGACAACGAGCACAAGCTAATCACGATCACCAAGGTGACCAGCGGCAGCACAGCGCAGGCGGCAACATGGGTTGATGGTTTCTACGGTTCGATCATCGAAGCTGGTACCCACCTGGCCCCGAGTTTGAAGGTGGCGGAGGCAGCCAAGGTGATCGAGAATACCCAGCGTGATCTGAACATCGCTCTGGTGAACGAGCTGGCGATTATTTTCCGCCAGATGAATATTGACACGCTCGACGTGTTGGAAGCAGCGGGCACCAAGTGGAACTTTCTGCAGTTTCGTCCTGGACTGGTGGGCGGCCACTGCATCGGTGTGGATCCTTACTACCTCACCCATAAAGCCGAAGAGCTGGGCTACCACCCGCAGGTGGTCTTGGCGGGCAGGCGGATCAACGATGGGATGGGCCGATGGGTGGTGGAGCAGCTGGTCTTGGAGATGGCACGGCGGGGCATGGTGATCGCCGGAGCCAAGGTGCTGGTGCTTGGGCTGAGCTTTAAGGAGAATTGCCCGGATTTGCGTAATACGCGGGTGGTGGATGTGATCGATGCACTGCAGCGCTACGGCATGGAGACGGCACTGGTGGACCCGTGGGTAGATCCTGCGGAAGCTCAGCGGGAATTCGGACTCTCGGTGAGCAGCACAATGCCGGCTGAGAAGGAGCGCTTTGGAGCGGTGGTGGCTGCCGTTCCACACCAGCAGTTTGCGCGGTGGACACCTGACCAGTGGCGGCAGTTGCTACTGCCATCTGGGGTGTTGTTGGATCTCAAGGGCGTCGTGCCCCGGCAGCTGTCGCCGATCCGTTTGTAGGGCTCTCTCTTGGGGCGGGGGGGGCATGCGGCTCCAATCCGAACGGGCCATTCAGCCTTCTGCCGACAACCAAGCTTGACAAGTACCGAGCTCAATTTCGCCTCTCTTTCGCTGATTAATGCACCCATCGTCTTCAATGACTTTCACCTCCAAATCGCGAATTCTGATCACCGGCGGTTCCGGCAGCTTCGGCAAAGCCTTTATTGCTGAAACGCTAAGACAGTTCCCGACAATTGAACGCCTAGTGGTCTACAGCAGGGATGAACTGAAGCAATGGGAGCTCCAGCAGCAGTATCCAGAAGCTGAGTATCCCCAGCTTCGCTTTTTTCTTGGGGATGTGCGCGATCAGGATCGATTGCGGCGAGCCTTGGAGAGGATTGACATAGTGGTGCATGCTGCAGCGCTCAAGCAGGTTCCCGCTGCTGAATACAACCCGATGGAGTTCGTGAAAACGAACGTCCTCGGTGCCGAGAATCTCATCCAGGCCTGCCTCGATACCTCGGTGAAGCGCGTGGTAGCGCTCAGCACGGATAAGGCGGCTGCTCCGATCAATCTCTATGGAGCCACCAAGCTCTGCTCCGACAAGTTTTTCATTGCTGCGAATCATGTTAAGGGCCGCCGGGATCTGCGCTTCTCCGTGGTGCGCTACGGCAATGTGATGGGATCGCGTGGCTCGGTGATTCCCTTTTTTCTGAAGAAGGCTCGCTCCGGCGTGTTGCCGATCACTGATCCGGCGATGACCCGCTTCAACATTTCACTCCTGGATGGAGTGGAGATGGTGCTCTGGGCGCTGGAGCACGCCCTTGGTGGTGAGTTGCTGGTACCCAAGATTCCCAGCTACCGGATCATGGATGTCGCCGAAGCGATCGGTCCGAGTTGCGAAAAGCCGGTGGTGGGTATCCGGCCCGGTGAGAAGATCCATGAGGAAATGATCACCAGTTCCGATAGCTTCTCCACGATTGATCTCGGCACTTACTACGCGATCCTGCCCAGTGATGGCTCGGTGCAGCGTCTCTATCAGGCAGCTGGTTTGCCGGTAAGGCCTGTGGAACCCGGATTTGCTTATAACTCCGGCACTAATCTTGATTTTCTCAGCGTGGAGCAGTTACGTGATCTGATCCGGCAGCACGTGGATTCCTCCTTTCAGCCGGTTTGATTGTTGCCAGAAGCTCTGTGATCCCTCCTTCCGAGCCCTTTCTTCCTTACGGCCGACAGACGATCAGCGAAGACGACATTGCCGCTGTTGTGGAGGTGTTGCGCAGCCCTTGTCTCACCCAGGGGCCAGCCGTACCGGCCTTTGAGCAGGCCGTGGCTGCCCGGGTGGGCGCCAGGCACGCGGTAGCCGCCAATAGTGCCACCAGTGCACTGCATCTCGCCTGCCTGGCCTTGGGGCTGGGTCCAGGCGATCATCTCTGGACCTCACCGATCACGTTTGTTGCCTCAGCCAACTGCGCTCGCTACTGCGGCGCTGATGTCGACTTCGTTGACATTGATCCTGCGACTGGCCTCATCAGCACGGTGGCGCTGGCGGCGAAGCTGGAGCAGGCGGAGCGAGAGGGCGCCCTGCCGAAGGTGTTGGTGCCGGTGCACCTCTGCGGCACCAGTTGCGATATGGCGTCGATCGCGGCTCTGGCAGATCGTTATGGCTTTGCCGTATTGGAGGACGCCAGCCACGCGATCGGTGGTCACTATCAGGGAGAGCCAGTGGGTAACTGTCGCCACAGCGCGATCAGCGTGTTCAGTTTTCATCCGGTGAAGATCATCACCACCGGTGAAGGTGGCCTGGCGACAACCAACGATCCGAATCTGGCGCAATGCATGGCGGATTTGCGCAGCCATGGCATCACCAAGGATGCACAGCGTTTTGAACGGCCAGCTCCAGGGCCTTGGAGCTACGAACAGCAGGAGCTCGGCTTCAACTATCGGATAACCGATCTCCAAGCGGCTCTCGGACTGAGCCAGTTGCAGCGGCTTGACTCGATTTTGGTTGAACGGCAGCGTTTGCTGGAGCAGTACCGCCAGCTGTTGGCAGGTTTTCCACTTCAGCTGCTGGAGATTCCTCAGGCTGTGACTTCGTCGCTGCATCTGGCGGTGATCCGCCTGGCGGATCCCAGGCCAGACCACCATCGTCGTGTGTTCGAGGGTTTACGGGCTGCCGGTATCGGGGTGCAGCTGCACTACACCCCTGTGCATCTGCAGCCCTATTACCGCAGGCTGGGTTTCCGGCAGGGTGATTTCCCGGAAGCGGAGGCCTACGCCAGCAATGCGATCAGCCTTCCCCTCTACCCCGGTTTGGAGGACGGCGATCAGCAACGGGTGGTTCGCACGCTTGCGTCGTTGCTGGCGACATGAACCACGCACCGCAACTCTGTCTGGGCACGGTTCAGTTTGGGCTGCCCTACGGGATCACCAATCAAGCCGGGCAGGTGCCAGAAGCGGAGGTGCGCCGCATTCTGGATCTCGCGGCTGCATCAGGAATCAGCCTCTTGGATACGGCGCAGGCCTATGGCACGGCGGAAACGGTGTTGGGGCACTGCTGGCCAACAGAAGCACCGCTGCGGTTGATCAGCAAGTTGCCCGCGGGAGCACCCCGGCAGCGCTGGGAGGACAGTCTGATCACCAGTTTGCAGCGGTTGCAGGCATCCAAGCTGGATGGGTTTCTATTGCACCGCGCTTCGGATCTGCTTGCGCCGGATGGGGATGCGCTTTTGGATTGGTTGGAGGGTCTGCGCGACCGAGGGCTGGTGGAGCGTATCGGCGTCTCCATTTACGACGCCTCTGAGTTGGAGGGTCAGCCCTTGGATCGCCTGCAGCTGGTTCAGCTTCCACTGTCGGTCTACGACCAACGCCTGATGCGCGATGGCACTGTGTCCAGGCTGCAGGATCTGGGCATCGCTGTGCACGTGAGAAGCGTGCTTCTCCAGGGATTGTTGCTTCAGCCTGCTCACCAGTGGCCGGATCACCTGCCACCTGAGTTTCGGGACCATCACGCCCGATGGCTCGATCACCTGCATCAGGAGGGGCTGTCCCCGTTGGCTGGTGCCCTTGGCTTCGTGCGTGCGTGTGAAGGCCTGGAAGCTGTTTTGGTTGGTGTGGTGGCGGGCCAAGAGCTGGCCCAGGTGCTAGAGGCCTGGAGCCAGGCTGAGGCTTCTCCCCCAGAAGTACCACTGGACTGGGCCTGGGAGAATGCGGGGGATCTCGACCCCCGCTGTTGGCCGCCGCGATGACGACTCCTTCTCAGCGGCAGGTCTTCCTCGAGGGTGAGGGGGACGCCTGGTTCCAACGCAATCGGCAGGCCGATGCTGATCAGGTGGCCCACTGGACTGATCAGGATCCTCTGGCTGAGTTGCTTGAACATCTGCCGTTGCCTTGCGGACCTGGGGTCTCCGTTTTTGAGGTGGGATGCGGCCAAGGCCTCCGCGGGGCTCGATTGAGTCAGGCGAAGGGCTGGTCTGTCGCCGGTCTCGATCCAAGTGAGAAGGCTATTGCTGCAGTCAATGCAGCCGGATGTAAAGGGATGGTGGGTACGGCGGAGGCGCTACCGCTGGCTGATCGTTCGGTCGACCTGTTGATCTATGGCTTCTGTCTCTATCTCTGTGACCGTGATGATCTGTTTCAGATTGCTGCCCAGGCTCGTCGCGTGCTGAAGCTGCAGGCTTGGCTGGCGATTCTGGACTTTTGGTCTCCTCATCAAAGTATTAATCCGTATCATCATTGTCCGGGTATTCAAAGCTATAAGGATGATCTTCCTGCCATGTTCAGCTGGCATCCCTCCTATGTGATCACAGACCACCGTCTGCGACACCATGCCACCCGTGCCTACACGGATGAGCCGCAGGAGTGGGTGGCGGCAACTCTTCTGCGACGGTGTGATTTTGTTTCTGGCCAGGCGTGATGGCTGATCAGGTTGCTGTCATTCTTCAGGCGCGCACCGGATCTAGCCGCCTTCCGGGAAAGGTTCTTGCTGATCTGGCTGGGCGGCCGATGCTCGCCTTCCTTGTGGAGCGGCTGAGGCGCTGCTCCTCGGTTGATCGATGCATTCTGGCAACCACTGAATTGGCGGAGGATGATGATCTTGCTGAGCTGGGTGATTCTCTTGGGCTGACCGTTGTTCGCGGTAGCCAACAGGATGTTTTGTCCCGATTTGCGCTGGCGGTTGCACAAACTGATGCACTAGTTCTGGTTCGGATCACGGGTGATTGCCCGTTCGTTGATCCTGGCCTTCTTGAGGAGATGATCCACGAGTTTCATAGCCAGGAAATCGACTATCTTTCAAACTGCGCATCCCCAACTTATCCCGATGGTTTGGATGTCGAAATCTTCACTCGGCGTGCGTTGCTGTTGGCGCAGACTGAATGCATTGATCCTGCACAGCGCGAACATGTGACGCCCTGGATCCGCGACAGTGGTCGTTGCCGGTTGGGTCAAAAGCGATATCACTTGGATTATTCGGCCATGCGTTGGACCGTGGATGAACCAGAAGATCTCGAGGTGGTTCGTGATGTGGTTGCCCATTTCGAAGGACGCTCAGATTTCGCCTGGGAGCAGGTCCTCAAACTGGCGCAACAGCAACCACAGCTCTTTGTTGCCAATGCCCGGTTTGCCCGCAATGAGGGTGCCTCGATGGGCGATGGTCAAAAACTCTGGCGCCGTGCCAAGCGGGTGATCCCTGGCGGCAACATGCTCCTTTCCAAGCGGGCGGAGATGTTCCTGCCTGAGCAGTGGCCGGCTTATTTCGCCAAGGCTAAGGGTTGTCGCGTCTGGGATTTGGATGGCCGCGAGCTCATTGACATGAGCATCATGGGGATCGGCACCAACTTGCTCGGCTACGGCCATCCCGAGGTAGATGCGGCTGTGGCGGCGACTGTGGCCGCCGGCAACATGAGCACCCTCAACTGTCCGGAAGAGGTATGGCTGGCTGAACGGCTGGTGGCCTTGCATCCCTGGGCCGACATGGTCCGCTTTGCTCGCAGTGGCGGCGAAGCCAATACCATCGCGATCCGTATCGCTCGCACAGCCACAGGGCGAGATGCGGTTGCTATTTGTGGTTATCACGGGTGGCATGACTGGTATCTGGCCACCAACCTGCAAAACGATTCTGGGCTAGAAGAACATCTTCTGCCGGGACTGGAGCCTAATGGTGTTCCCCAAGGATTAGCTGGAACGGTGCAACCTTTCAGTTTCAATCGGCTTGATCAGCTGGAGCGTATTGCCGCCAGTCAGGATCTTGCGGCTGTGAAAATGGAGGTGCAGCGCTCAACGCCTCCGGAGCCTGGTTTTCTGGAGGGAGTGCGAGACCTATGCACGCGACGTGGCATCGTTTTGATCTTCGATGAATGCACTTCTGGATTTCGTGAAACTTTTGGTGGGTTGCACCTCAAATATGGTGTTGAGCCTGATATGGCGATGTTTGGTAAAGCCTTGGGGAATGGCTATGCCATCACGGCCACGATCGGCCGCCGCGCTGTGATGGAGGCAGCGCAGAGCACCTTCATTAGTAGCACTTTTTGGACTGAGCGGATCGGCCCGACTGCCGCCTTGAAAACGCTCGAGGTGATGGAGCGTGAGCGCAGTTGGGAGGCGATTACAGCCACAGGTCTTGAGCTGCGAACCCACTGGCAGGAGTTGGCCGATCGCCATGGTCTGAGGATCAGCCACAACGGCCTGCCGGCGCTGACCGGTTTTGCCTTCCACAGCCCCAAGGCGTTGGAGTACAAGACGCTGATCACTCAGGAGATGCTGAAGAAGGGGTACTTGGCGGCGACCAGCTGCTACACCTGCCTGGCCCACACTTCGGATGTGATTGAGCCTTATCTGGATGTTCTTGATCGGGTGTTCGCTCTGATTGCCGAGTGTGAGGCAGGCCGCCCCGTGGTGGATTTGTTGGAAGGCCCCGTTTGCCATGGCGGTTTTAAGCGGTTGAACTAACACGGATGGACTGACTGATGTCTTCGGTACCTGAACTGAATCGCGTGTTGGTGGTAGCCGCCCACCCCGATGACGAAGTGCTCGGCTGCGGCGGCACGATCGCCCGCCATGCCGACGCGGGCGATCAGGTACAAGTGTTAATCGTCGCGGAAGGAGCTACCTCACGGCAGCAGCAACGTGATCGCCTTCAGGCCGGTGAGGAGCTCTCCGCCTTGGCCCAAGCGGCACAGACCGCCGGATCGATTCTCGGCGCAGCAGGTGTGGAGCTCCTTGATCTTCCGGACAATCGCCTGGATGCCCTGGATCGTCTCGATCTGATCAAGCACATTGAGCAGCACATTGATCGGCTTCAGTCTCAGGTGGTGTACGTGCACCATGCCGGTGATGTGAATGTGGATCACCGGCGACTGCACGAAGCAGTGGTCACCGCCTGCCGCCCAACGCCGGGTCACCCGGTGCGGCGTCTACTCAGCTTTGAGGTGGCCAGCAGCAGCGAGTGGCAGCCCCCCGGTTCGGCGCCGGCCTTCCAGCCCAATTGGTTTGTCGACATCTCCGCCCAGTGGCAACGCAAGAAGGAGGCTTTGGTGGCCTATTCAAACGAGATGCGTCCCTGGCCCCATGCCCGATCCATAGAGGCGCTTGAGCATCTGGCCCGTTGGCGTGGTGCCCAGGTGGGCGTAGACGCGGCAGAGGCGTTCTGCCTGTTGCGGCAGCTGGTGTGACCCGCATTCTCATCCGCTGCGACGCCTCCCTCTCCATCGGAAGCGGCCATGTGATCCGATGCCGCACGCTGGCCCGTGAGCTGCAGAGCCGAGGAGCAGAGCTTCTGTTTCTCTGTCGTCGCCAGACCGGCGATTTGATCGTCCTACTGGAACAGGAGTTCCGGGTGTTGGCCTTGCCCATGCAGCCGCTCGTGCTGTGCGAGGGGTTGGAGGGTCGAGAGCTGTATGGAGCTTGGCTCGGCTGCAGCCAGATCCACGACGCTGACGACTGCCTAACGGCACTCGCTTCAGCTGGCGTTTCCAGCGCAGATTGGCTGGTGGTGGATCACTACGGCCTGGATGCCAGCTGGGAAGCGCAGCTGCTGAATGCGCTGGCGGGCGACAAGGTCACCCCCAAGCTGCTTGCGATCGACGACCTGGCAGATCGACCCCACAAGGCTGATTTGCTGCTGGATCAGAATTTCTTTGGTGCGGTTACAGACCAGCGCTACCAGGGGCTCGTACCGAGCCATTGCCGACAGTTGCTGGGTCCGCATTACGCCCTCTTAGGTCCTGAATACGCCCAGCTCCATCCGTTGGTGCCAGTGCGCAAGGAATTGCGCCGGGTGCTGGTGTTCTACGGAGGCGTGGATCCAGACAATCTCACCGGTCGGACGCTCGAAGTGCTGCTGGACCCGGCGCTGGCCCACCTGGCGGCAGATGTGATTCTCGGCCTCCAGTCGCCCCATCGGCAGGCGGTGGCGGATCTGGTGGCTCAGCGTCCGTTCACAACGCTGCATGAGCCGTTGCCGAGCCTGGCGGGGCTTATCGCACGGGCGGATCTGGCAATCGGCGCCGGCGGTGCCACCACCTGGGAGCGCGCCTGCCTGAAACTGCCGAGTCTGGTGGTGGCGATCGCTGAGAACCAACTGCCCTTTGCCGAAGCACTTCACCAGGCAGGCCATCTCCAGCTGCTGGGCGATGCGGCAACGGTGAGCGCGGAGCAAATCCGTTCGGAACTGCAGGCTTGGGTTGCCGATCCTCGTCAGCAGGGCGCGGGCTGTGATCTCACCGATGGCATGGGTGCATTGCGTTTGGCGCTGGCGATGCTCGGGCCGCAGCCGGCCATCAGACTTCGGCCGGCTGACGCTGGTGATGAAGCGTTGCTTCTGCGCTGGGCCAATGACCCGCAGGTGCGGGCTAGCAGTTTTTCGCCGGATCTGATCGCGCCCTCCGATCATCACAACTGGTTCCATCAGGGGTTGGCCGATCCCAACCGACTGCTGTTGCTTGCAACGGCGGATGGCTGTCCGATTGGCCAGATCCGCTTTGATCGGCAGCCGCTTCCCAAGGCTGAGGCCAGCGTGGATCTGTCGCTGGATCGCTGCGCCCGCGGATTTGGCCTGGCTGCTGATCTGGTGCGCTTGGGTCTGCAGGTGATGGAGCAGACATGGGGGCCAGACATCGAGGCTGTGGCGGAGGTGCTGAAGACCAATCAAGCCAGCAATGCCTGCTTCAGCCGGGCCGGCTTTGTTCGGGAGTCCATCTCGCCTGTCCCCCCCCTCCAGTCTCGACCTGTGAATCGTTGGCGTTGCCGCCCGGCCGCATCACCCTTCTCAGCGATCGCGGCAGCTGGCTCAAGCGCTACTTGCCAGAGCTGATCCAGGCGTTGTGGCAGCGGGGGCATGCTGTGCGCTGGATTCACCACCCTGCACAGCTTGCAGCAGGCGATGTGTGTCTGTTGTTGAGCTGCGGCCGTCTGCTCAGCGCCTAGCAGCTGGCGTTGCATCGCCACAACCTTGTTGTTCACGAAAGGGGGCTGCCCCATGGCCAGGGCTGGAGCCCGATGACCTGGCAGATCCTCGAATGCGCCAGCACGATTTCAATCACTCTGTTTGAAGCCGTTGCCGATCTCGATGCCGGCCCGATCTATCTGCAGCAGCAAATTGATCTGCAGGGCCATGAGCTGGTTGAGGAATGGCGCGCTCTGCAGACCCAGGCAACGCTGGTGCTTTGCGTGGGCTGGTTTGATCGTTACCGGGAGGTGGTTGCCGCTGCCCGGCCCCAACCGGGTGAGGCCAGCCACTTCCGCCGCCGCCGCCGCCGCCGCCGCCGCCCCGCCGATTCTGAGTTGGATCCGCAGCGCAGCCTGGCTGGGCAGTTTGAGCTCCTGCGGGTGGTGGATAACGTCCGCTATCGCACCTTCTTCCACTGGCCCGGCCGGCGCTACCTGCTGCAGGTGCGGCCGGGGCCCCTACGGTCGCCTGAGCCCCTGGCAGCCCACCCGCCATGACCGCCCTCGCCTACGAGCGCGATCTCGACCATCCGGTATCAGCGGAGGTTGAGCGGGTCATCCGCGATGTGTTGAAAGGGCTCCTCAACAGCCAGGGACTGGAAAGTGTTCTGGTGAATCAGGGCCTCGACCACGACGGCGATTCGATCCTGTTCGTGCACCTCAAGTTCCGGCTCGTGGAGCCCGGCATCGACCCACGCCGGCTCAGTGTTAGCACCATCACCGTGCGTCCAGCTCTCTGGAACATGGGGGAACGTCGCTTTCCGCATCTCCGCTACGACTTCCACGACGACCAGCGGATCCTGGGCACGGAAAATTGGTGAGTGGCTATCTCCAGTGATCGGATCACTACCGCCCGGCAGCTGGTGCACGTGCATCAACGACGGCCCCGCCAGGCAGGTCTGCGTCGACCGATCACACGTCTTACTACGCCCTGTTCCATGGGTTGGCCGAACCGGCGCTTGGCCGCGGGTGTATCGAGACCTCAACCACCTGACGGCTAAAAAGCTGCAGCCGCCCTGAAATTCAGGGTGGCTTATGAGTTGGTGAGGTTTCCGATGGCCTTCCCAACTTCACAGGAACTCAGGCATCAGGCCAATTACGACCCGATCGTTCGCTTCAAGCAAGGAGTCGCCCTGAGCGCGGCTGATTATGCGGAACCAGCTCTGACAAGCCTCGAAGCCACCCCACGCGATGAACAGCTATTTCATCACCCTCGCCCTAGGCATGACACGAAGCTGATGGGTCATACCTCATTCCCTCAACAGCGCCCCCTGCTCTTGCTCTCCAGCCGTCCATGGAACGGTGCCCTGGCGAATCGCCTCAGCCGGAGCCTGGATCGGCCCGTGGAGAGCATCACCGCTCCCGCCCACCTCACGCCGGCAGCTGTGGCGGCGATTGATCCCCAGTGGATTTTCGTGCCGCATTGGAGCCATCTGATTCCTGAATCGGTCTGGGGCCCATGGCCCACCGTGATCTTCCACATGACCGACCTGCCCTATGGCCAGGGCGGCAGCCCGCTACAGAATCTGATCCAGCGCGGCCACAGCAGCACCATGCTCACAGCCCTGCGCTGTGGTTCTGGCCTTGATACCGGTGATGTGTACCTCAAGCAGCCATTGAGCCTCCATGGCAGCGCCGAAGAAATTTTTCTCAGGGCCGATATCTTGATTGAGCAGATGATTGAGCGGATCGTTTGCGAAGAGCCCATGGCCACGCCCCAGCAGGGAGAGCCTGTGCTGTTCACCCGCCGCAAGGCAGCCCAAAGCAATCTCGCCAGCTGCCCGGAAGGCGATCTGATCGCTTGGTACGACCAGATCCGCATGCTCGATGCCGAGGGTTATCCCCATGCCTTTCTGGAGATCCACGGCATGCGGCTAGAGCTCCGCCGTGTATGCCAGCGCAGCGATGGCCTACATGCCGATGTGAGAATCATTCCTATCGCATCGCCGCCACTCCCGATGGCTGAGGATGCCGGGCAATGATCAGCGACACGAGAACCCTCACCACTTCAAGGTCTGTCGAGTCATTGAGCGGCCTGCCGCTCTGGCGGGCCGTAGCTGATGTCAGCCTCCTGTATGGTCGAGGTGTTGATGGCACTGGCTCCCTGGCAGCCGCTTCAGCACCTACTGGATGCCTCCTACCCGCGGCCACCGCGGGATATGTTTGAGCGGCTGGTGATGTACAGCCCCCACAGCAACAGGGCTGATTGAAAGTCCTTCACAAGCTTGCTTGCCGGGGCTGCGAGCATGGGTTGAGGTCGGCTGGATTGCCCTCTCTCAGTGCTCCAGAGCGTTTCTGCCGCAGCCGATCTCGATCTGATCAGCTTCCTCAGGGCAATCCCTGATACCAGGATGCGGCGGGGCATCCGGATTCCAGCCTGGTACCTGCTGATGGTGGCGGTGCTCGGGATCCTGAGCAAGTGCGAGAGCCTGCGGGATCTGGAGCCTTTCGCTCGCAGGCACCAAGCTGTGCTGACCGAGACGCTCGGCATAGAACTCAAGCGCCCGCCGTCGGATTCGGCCTTTCGCTACTTCTTCCTGCAGGTGGATGTGGCGTTCATCTGCGCCGCTATCCGCGACTGGACACTGGCCCAGATCCTAGGCGGTGCAATGGATCTCGACCAGTTGATCTGTGATGGCAAAACGCTGCGCGGCTCAATCGAGGCGACCGCCGCTGGTGGTTCAGCCTTCATTGGCCAGGTGACGCTGTACACGGCAGCGCTGGGCCTGGCGATCGCTCAAGGCTGCTACGCCACCACCCAGGGCAACGAGCACACGGAGCTCAAGAAGCTCCTTGGCGAGCTGGATCTGGAGGGCGTGCTGATCCAAGCCGACGCGTTGCATACGCATAAGGCGTTTTTCGACAGCTCACGGAGCAGGGGGCCGACTTCTTCCTGAGCGTCAAAGGCAACGAGAAGACCCTGCAGCGGCAGGTCAGCCGCCAGTTTGAGGGGAAGCGCCAGAACCCTTTTGCTGCAACGCATCACGAGATCGGCCATGGCCGTGAGATCACCTGGGCGATGCGGGCCAAGGAGGCACCGGAGCACATCAAGGCGAACTGGCCAGGCAGTGCCTGGATCGTCGAGCTGCTGGCCAGCGGCAGCCGTGACGGCAAGCCATTCCAGGACAAACACCTATTCATCACCAGCCTGCGCACAACCCCAGAAGCCTTGCTGCGACTGATCCGGGAGCGCTGGAGCATCGAAAGCTGGTACTGGATCCGCGACACGCAGCTCCACGAGGACAGGCACCGGTACCGCGGCAACGGCGCTGGCGTACTGGCGGCGATGCGCACCGCAGCCCTGAATCTGCTGCGCCTGGCTTGATTCGACTCAATCAGGGAGGGCCTATATGCAGTAATGCACGACATCAAGGCGCTCCTGGAGATGGCGATGCGGCAGCCGCAGGAGAAGACGAGCTGACACTTTGAATCAACCCTGCCCACAGCTAGGGTGGTCACTTCGAGAATCTCGCTGTAGCAACCAACGTTCGTGGCCGGCGCATCGGCCAACAGTTGGTAAAAGGCCCGCACCAAGCTGTTGGCCACGAGGGCCCGGCCATGGTTGGCCTCACTACCCGCATCACCCGCTTGTTCTCCCCTTTAGGGTTTCAGCTCTGCGGCCAGCTGGCTGATGGCTCCACCGCCATGCTGATCCTCTTATCTGGCCCTGTCGTTTTTGAGCCCCTCGCCCCATGACGATCGAAATCGCCGGACGTCTCATCGGTGCAGACAATCCCCCTTTTGTGATTGCGGAGATGAGCGGCAACCACAACCAGAGCCTGGATCGGGCCCTGGCGATCGTGGAAGCAGCAGCCCAGGCGGGCGCCCACGCAATCAAGCTGCAGACCTATACCGCCGACACGATGACGCTCAACGTGCGCGGAGGCAGCTTCGACATCAGTGATCCTGATTCCCTCTGGGCCGGCCATAACCTACACGATCTCTACAAACAGGCTTATACGCCCTGGGAATGGCACAGACCGATCATGGATCGTGCCCGAGAGCTGGGGTTGATCTGCTTCAGTTCTCCATTCGATGAAACCGCTGTCGACTTCCTGGAAGATCTCGGTGCTCCCGCCTACAAGATTGCTAGCTTCGAGAACAACCATCTGCCTCTCATCGAAAAGGCTGCCTCTACCGGTAAGCCTCTGATCATTTCAACTGGCATGGCCAGCCTCGCCGAACTTGACGACGCTGTACGAACAGCCCTCAAAGCTGGCTGTAGCCAGCTGATTTTGCTCAAGTGCACCAGCACATATCCTGCTTGCCCTGAGAACACTAACATTCGCACTATTCCTCATTTGCGAAAATTGTTTGGTTGCGAGGTTGGCCTGAGCGACCACACCATGGGGGTGGGTGTTGCGGTTGCTGCTGTTGCTCTCGGTGCGACCGTGATTGAAAAGCACTTCACCTTATCCCGTGCCGAAGGGGGTGTGGATAGTGCGTTTTCGCTTGAACCTACTGAATTTGCATCGCTGGCTCAAGAGAGTGAACGAGCCTGGGAGTCCCTGGGCCATGTTCGTTACGGTCCGACAGAAGCCGAGCAGAAAAGTCTGGTCTTCCGTCGCTCCATTTATGCAGCAGCCGATATTGCGGAAGGAGAGGTCTTTACGCCTGAAAATATCCGTATTGTTCGTCCTGGCTTTGGAGCTCCGCCGACTCTTTATCCCCAATTACTTGGCCGAAAGGCACCCAAGGATTACAAATATGGTACACCGCTTAGTTTTGATCAAATACTTGGTTGATCACTGCAGTTCTTGCAGTTGCGCCGGGCCAGCAATATCTTATTGCTCTGTTCATGAGTTTTCATGTAAGGGCCAAACCGTTAAGATAGGGCTTAGTTCTTTGCAACCAGGTTATTTCATTGTTTCGATCTTTAATCCCATGCCTTTTGTTATTCCGCAACTACCCAGACCCCCCCCCAGTCTAACAGAGCCATGTCTTGTAAGATTTAAGTTTAGTGATTTATCTCCCGCGTAGTATTAGTCAATCACATCCCACCATATGTCTTATGCATTTATTTGCGATCGACACAATTACCTTAGGCATTATGGCCCCTTGCTTACATGCCTACAGGCTAGAGGGCGAAGAATAGTTCTTATCGAAGTCTGCCACCGCGACGACAAGATCTCCTCGCTTTATTCTTTAGCTGATGTCATCGCCCTTCATTCTCGTCTTCTTGAGTGGAATATCGATTGCTTCTCAATTAGAAGGTTAAACCATGATCAACTCCGAGATTATATAGTCAGTACGTCGACGAGATTAATCTTTTCGTTGATCGGTTTCTCTAAATATAGTATTTATAATCAGCATTTAAGGTATTCTAAATGGATTGTAGTTCATCATCCGGATATCTTGGCGATCAATCAACTTTCAACTAATGAGGCTAGCTATTGGCTTTCTTATGAGGAAACCGCATTCAGACTTCATTCTGATTTCTTGTCAAGCTCAAAAGCTTATGATTATATTCGCCCTGTCTTCCTCAAGCTTCAGAACCAGCGGTGCGACTTTCAATTGGGCTTAGACTATATTTACCAACTATTTCCCCAGATACTTAAGCAGCGAAATAGTTGCATGAGAATTGCAATCATATATTACGGTGATCTTTTGGCTTCTTACATCGGCCCTAACACCTCCTTTTGGGATAAGTCATGGGTTAGAATATATCAGATAGTCTTTCAGAATCGGAGACCACTAATTCGTCGCTTATTATCTTCTGTAGCTATTGTTACAGAAGAATCTTTGCTAATCGACATGTATGCTGAGCTAAAATCAAATGGTTATCTTGTTATTCTTAAGACCCGAGATAAGCGACCTTTACTAGCTTCAAGTCGACCCTTCTTTGACATTGTAATAGATGAAGTCTTTTATTATCCTATACTCTCAGACATTCTGACCCATATTTCAGATCTCGTGATCGGCTTTGCAAGTACTACGATATGCCAGGCTTCTCAGAACAACAAAACCAGTATTTGCCTGCTTCCTATACACTCTTTCCAACAGTTTTGCAATGGAATAGGGTATTGTGAATATTTCGAAGCATTTTTAACGCGTCTTACTGGTATTAGGATCAAAAGATCGTATATATACAATATTCCGCTTGTTTTTTCGAGAAGGCTTGTGAGAAGGCTTCCTTTAGCCTGAACTTAGACCTACATCATTTCAACCATGACACAAGAAGACAAACGGCTATTCTACTACTATAGAGACTACTATCTGACTGCTCTTGGTATTCCGAAGTGGTACGATTATGTACGAGCAAGGCTTGAACAGAATGAAACGTATTTACTAAAGATTAGGAGACTGTTGAACGATATAGGGTTTAATGGAGAAGTCAGTCATTTTTCAGCTCTTGTTGTCGGTTGTGGTACGGGTGCAGAGACATCTGCGCTGACTTCTTTTGGTTTCGGAGAGGTTGCTGGCGTTGATTCTAGTTATGAAGCTATTCAGATTTGTCTATCTCGCCGACTACCTCATCAAGATTATCTTCAATGCTGTGCAGAATCAATTCCGCTCCCCGCACAATCTTTTGATTACATTCACTGTTATACGGTGCGTGAGCATGTTGAAGATCCAGAGAAATGCCTTTGTGAAATTAAGCGATTACTTAAGCCTCATGGAACAGCCTACGTAAGTCTTCCTAACTATAATCATATATTTGAAGGTCACTACAAGGTCATCTTGCCCCTTTTTCTTGGCAAAAGGCTATGCAAGTTCTTCCTTAGACTTTATCGACGTCCAACACAATTCTTGGCTTCACTCAGTTTTCTAACTCCTCGGGATGTGAGTCATCTTTTAAATAAGGTAGGCTTTACCTCTTTTAAGCTTGTAGAGTTAAGCCCATCACGGAAGATTTCATTACGTTATTTACTTAGTAAGCAGTCTTTGTCTATCGCCTTCACAAAGGTAACTGGTATCGGCATGATGCAAGAGTGGCTTTTACATTAGTTCTTCTCAAGTCATTGCAGTAGATGTTTACTATTCGCCGACTTCTTCTTGACAGTTTGCTTCACCGCTACTCTCCCCTAATGGGCCCTCTAGTCTTAGATATTGGTGGTAAAAGGCTTAATCCGCGGGGCTCTTTTTCGCCTATTCATCAGAAGCACTGTAACTGGAAGTATCTGAATGTGGACAACTCAACAAGTCCTGATTTTTCTACACCTATTGATTCCCTAGATTTTAGTGCCCAGGATATGCCCGAGAGATTTAATACATTTATTTTTACAGAAGTCGTTGAGTATTTGGATAATCCCACCCAGGCGTTTGTGAATATTCGTAAGGTTGCAGCAAACAACGCATTGATCCTTTTCTCAGCCCCTTGGATGAATACATTCCATGGGGACAGGGAATTTGACTACGCAAGATACTCGGAATCTTATTTTAACAAACTTTTAGATGCTCAGAATATAACGGTGCTTGAAAACAATAGGATGGGTGGCCTTTTCTGTGTTGTCTGGGATTTTTTGCATCGTATATACTATAACAATGACCGACCGAGGCGCTGTCTTATTGTGCTTAAAGTATTTCTTGTTTTATCCAGGCAGATTTTTATTTGTCTGGATAAGACATTTCCAACTTCTTCCGTTGTCACGACTGGCTATTTTCTTGTTCTACGGATTAGTTAGGGCTTGCTGAGAAATCAGGACCCGCTGCGCTGCCGCCGATTCCAGCAGCAATCTCATTTTAGGATGGCTAGCAATTAGCCATTTCTGGCTTAGAAGAACTTGTTGGCAGGCCAATGTACGTTTTTCGGCACACGGGTCAGCTATCGATTGAGGAGTTCTACTCGCCCTTTCGTGGAAAGCTCGATCCCAACAACCGCTGGGTTCTACTCCACAAGTTGATTCCGTGGATTCCACTGGAAAGCCACTACGCACCGCAGTTCAGCGCCAGGACAGGAGCGCCAGCCAAGCCCTTCCAGATGGCGTTCGGGGCGGTGTACATCCAGCAGCGATTAGGAGTGATGGACCGAGAGACGGTGGAGCTGATCTCGGAATCACCCTATCTGCAATTTTTCATTGGTTTGAGCGGCTACCAGTCTGTGCCGCCGTTTTACGCATCCATGATGGTGCACTTTCGCAAGCGCATTGGCCCTGAACTGATCAAGGTCTGTAATACCATGACCAAGGCCAACGGGATTGCGATGATTCAGGAGCCGCTTGCTACGTGCGAGCAGGAAGACGGCACGGCTGCAGAGGATCACAAGCAGCTTGCGGCGATTGAGGAGGAGCTTGGCGTGAAGCCAGCATCGCTGGATCCTGGCAGCAACTGGGGCACTCTGATCCTGGATGCAACCTGCGTGCCTGATGACATCCTCTACCCAGTGGATTTGAGGTTGCTTGCTGAATCCCGTGAAACAACAGAGAAGATCATTGGCGAGTTGTTCAAACAGGTACAGTGTGCGATTCCCCGTAAGCCGCGTTGCAATAGCGTGAAAGCTCACAACCGATTCCTGACCATCATCAAAAAGAAAAAGCCAGGCCACGAGGAGATCCGTGACGAGAAGCGCTTCCAGCTCAATGAGATCAGCCGCAACCTACGAGCGATTGACGGCATGATCCATTGCGGCACAGGGCTTTCGGCGTTTGATTCACAGCTCTACCGCAAGTTGCTGATCGCCAGTGAAGTCACCCGCCAGCAGCAAGAGATGTACGACGCTGACAGCCGGCGCATCGATGACAGGATCGTCAATCTGTCGAAACCCCATGTACGACCGATTGTGCGAGGCAAGGCGGGTAAGAAAACTGAGTTTGGAGCCAAGATCTCAATTTCCGATGACAATGGCTTTGTCGATGTGGATCGGATCAGCTGGAATAACTACAATGAAGCCAATGATTTGATCGCACGCGCCGAGCAATACAAGGAAGAGAGAGGATATTATCCCGCCCGAATCTGTGCCGACTCGATCTATATGACGTTAGAGAATAAGAAGTTATGCGCAGCCAACAATATCAGGCTCAGCGGGCGCCCACGCAAGAAGCAGGTAGAGGCCGAATTCCAAACAGCAGAGCAACAAGAGATTTTCAAGTCAGACTTGAGAAAGCGCTCCGTGATCGAGGGAAGAATCGGAAAGAGCAAAAGGAAATACGGACTGGATCGGATTATGACCAAGCTGGTTGAAACATCAAGAACAGTGATCACGATGGCATTCTTTGTGATGAATGCTGAGAAGATCATGAGGCTGCTGCGCCTCATATTGTCTATTCTTGTCTTTGTGTACATCCTGATACTCTATTTATGCGCTTCCTGGCGCCGTCCAGCGGTTCTATGGGCTGCTTAGTCAGCTTCTAAGAGTAAAACTGTGGTCACCACTGCATGGGCATGCGGGCCGAGAGATTCGCCTTTGGCGAGCCGGAAAAATCCGTAAACGAAATTTAGCAAGCCCTAGTTAGATGCTTATTCATTCTATTAATATACAACCAGCAAGGCTTTGGTCTTTGTCCGAAGATCAGATATACCTTAAGCAGCAGCTTGAATCTCTTGGCATCCACTTTACCTCATTACGGATAGCCCCTTTCAGTAAGTATTTATACTTAAGCTCAAAGTACCAGCTTTTAAAGCTTGCGCGCATACCTTACCATCCTTTCCAGAGATATTTTCTTGATTATTTCCACGGAGGATGTGGATACTCTTGTATTGATTTTGATTCTGTTATTTCGAATATGCTTCGGATTAAGCACTCTATTCAAAGAGTCCGAGTTACTTCTGCCCGCTATCGTGACTTTCTTGCCTCGCGCGGCTTCCCACTTTCTAAGCTGCAGATTATTCCTTTACCTGTATCAACTGAAGAATTTGCAAGTGTCTCTTGCAATGAAAGGTTGCTTCTTAGAAAGATGTATAACATCCCCCTATCGTCATTTGTTGTTGGATCTTTTCAAAAAGATGGTAATGGATGGCATGGCAATTTTTCGCCAAAGATCATCAAGGGCCCCGATATATTTTGTGACGCGATTAGACAGCTATCAGACTATATTCCTGACCTTCATGTTGTTCTTTCTGGGCCAGTAAGGGACTACGTACGGCTGCGTCTTTCTGAGTCATCAGTTCCTTTTACTTATTTAGGTCATATCTCTAAGAAACAGCTTCCTAGTCTTTACAATATCACCGACTGCTATTTAATCACTTCTCGTGAGGAGGGTGGACCTAAGGCCTTTTTAGAGGCTTGCTCAAGTGAAGTTCCTGTTGTTTCAACCGATGTAGGTCAAGTCTCAGATCTGAACACTAATGGCTCTTCAGTATTTGTGGTTAACTCTTTTGACCCTAGGGCTATTGCTGATACAGTCATGAAACAAGTCTATCAGAAAGATTTGTGTAGCGAAAACTTGATATCAAGAAATATCGCGTTGAATTATTCAACTACTTCTCAACTTAACTCATGGTATCAATTCTTTTCCGTTAGATAATGGCTCGAGAAACCCTACGGATCTCATTGCCATACATGCCCCGTACGGGTGGTGGGTCTTCTTTTCTTTCCCTTTTGCAATTAGAACTTGAGAATCGTGGCCAATATTCTTCATCATTAGATCATTGTCATTTTGCAGTAATTAATAGTCATCATTGGTTCCGCAACATTCTATCGTTACTTCGTCTTAAGTATCAACATGGTCTCAGAGTAGTAATTCGCATTGACGGCCCACTCCTAGTTTATAGAAGGACTTTCCATTCATATATCCTTGACCTTGCCATCCACACTTTCGGATTCTTTGTCGCTGAAGCTTATATATATCAGTCCTTTTGGTCACGTTCTAGAAATCACCTTTTTTACCCATGGTCGCTTCTTAAGAAGAATGCTGTTATTTACAATGCCACACAGTTAGACTCTTCTTTTCTCCCGGAATTCTCAAAGAGGACTAACACCTTCGTCTTTTTGTCCAATTCTGACAATGTCTATAAAGGTTTCTACGACTTCCTGCGTCTCGCAGAATACTTTTCAAATATACCTGGTTTTTCAGATCTAGAATTTAAGTCTATTGGGCGCCTACCCAAGTGCTTCACTGGTTCAGCCCCTAATAACTTTACACATCTTGGCCTTCTTCCCAAAGAGAGTGTCAGGGACATTTTTTTAGCATCCAGATATTATCTTCATGCTAGTCTGTACGAGTCTTGTTCAAATGCCCTTATTGAATCTGTCAAATGTGGATTAGTACCATTTGTAAGGAATAGTTCGTCAAACCCTGAGATTATAGGTGATTCGCGTCTTCTTTATGACTCTCATGATGAACTTGTTCGAAAGTTTTTGTCAGTCTATTTTCAGGGGTGTCAAGGTTTGTCAGATCTGGGCTTTCATTACTCACTACCTTCGATGAAACAATGTTGCGATCACTACCTTTCTTTTTGTCAAAGCCTATAGCCTTATATTCACATTAGACCCTTTTGCTTCTTGTCCCTTCCTTAAGGCTCCACGCAACGCATTTGTGATATTTTGTCAGTCTACCTCAGGGAAAACACCAATCATACAAGTAAGATTGACGTGACCCCTTTCGTCGGTCCAGGTGTTATGAGAGTTGGTGGGTGTGGTCATGCGGCAACTCCCTGTTGAGCTGCCTCCAGGAGCGTACGCCCCTGGAGGGCCGAGTGCGGCCTGAGAGAGTTGTACTCCCAGCGCAAGCGATTAGCCAGGATCTGTGCCTCCGGAGCGGTGGTGAACAGCTCGGTGTTGAGGAACTCATCCCGGAAGCGGCCGTTGAATGACTCAGCGAATCCGTTCTCCCAGGGGGAGCCCGGTGCGATGTAGGCCGTGCTGGTGGTGGTGCTGACCTCACACCAGTCCCGTAGGGCCTGGGCGATGAACTCCGGACCGTTGTCGCTGCGGATGAACGCCGGGGCCGGGTAGAGGCTGGTGAGCTCCTCCAGCACCGCCACCACGTCCTTAGCCTTGCAGCGTCTGCCCACCCGGATGGCCAGGCAGAGGCGGCTGTGCTCGTCGATCACGTTCAAGAACTTCAGTCTGCGGCCGTCGGCGGTGGCATCGAACTGGAAATCCATGGCCCATACCTGGTGGGGATGCTCGGCCCGGTGTCGCCTCACCGAACCATCCGCGGGCCGTGCCCGCTTTCGCTTTCGGGGAGTGGGCCGCTGCAGGCCTTCCTCCCGCCAAAGCCGTTGCACCCGCTTGTGGTTCACCGTCCAGCCCTCCCGCCGCAGCAGGCGGTAGGCCATGCGTCGACCCCAGCGGATGTACTCAGCCGCGATTTCCCGTAGGCGATGGCGGAGCTTGGTCTCCTCCAGGTCGACAACCTTGCCGCCATGGCGCTGGGTGCTGCGGTGCTGTCCTACAACCCGGCAGGACAGGCGTTCAGAAGCCCGGTAACGCTCCTGCAGGACCGTGACGGCCCTGCGACGACGTTCCGGGCTCAGAAGTTTCCCTCGGCAAGGTCCTACGGCTTCG
>Ga0194124_10001868_pt1 | contig 25194 bp, 28 predicted proteins | sample TA2KigCas0mmetaG_FD_148605 | JGI IMG/M metagenome (GOLD analysis project Ga0194124, IMG submission 148605) | Freshwater microbial communities from Lake Tanganyika, Tanzania - TA2015031 Kigoma Deep Cast 0m | ecosystem: Environmental > Aquatic > Freshwater > Lake | place: Tanzania: Lake...
TAGTTTTTAAAAATGAACAATCAATAGATTCATTAGTAATAATATATTTATTATTTTTAAATTTAAATTGGTCATAACAAGAGAAAGTATTAAGTTTTTTAGGAATAGAGTTGTGTTTAGGAAACCATATCATCCATTATATAAAAATTAAAATAAGCAAATCTTTAAATAAAGAATAAAGTAAATTATGTTTTTATTATAAAAATTATCAAGAAATATCAAGTTTTATGCTGCTAGTTGCATCCCATCTTTCTATCCAGCGCATTATCCCATAAAATAGCGATTCGTAATATAAACTTTACATTCTTGAAGATTCAATATAGATATATATAATAATCATTTTAAAAAAAATTATCTTGTAAGTTGATATTATTATGATTGATAGTATTAATTATTGGAAAAAAATTTACAAGATACACAACATACCATTCAATTATTTCGATACTTTATATATGATTCAGGATTATAACAAGAGAGCAATTAAAAATGGCAATATAATAATACCAGAAAAATATCGGAATGGAGGTATTAGAAAAATGATAGAATCAGAAGAGGAATTTGATGCTGAATTATTCAAATATAAAGAAAAAGAAATAATTATTTTTAAAACTATTGAAGATGATTCAGTGAAATATTCAATACATAAAATATATAAAAATCACGGTATGGAAGAATTAAGATATTGCTTATTAATTGAAATTTATAATGATTTAGCGTATATATCCGATATAATGGCAACAAATAATTGCAAATATGAAAAGCCCAAAAATATAATTATTACAGGATCCGAATTGTTAGATATTGCAATAGCCTTTGTAAAAAGTAAAAAAAAAGAATATAATATAAAAAAAATTTGTCTAAGAGATAATTCATCAAAATATTGTCATTATAATGATGAGCAAAGAGTACAACATATGCCATATTTATATACATTGTTATTTGGCGAAACATGGTACGGGTCAAGAGGATTTAGACCATATTGTAATTTATCGGCTACTAATTCGAAAGAGATAGATAACCAGACAATAAATGATAATATAACTAAAGAACTGAATAAAGCATATATAACAAATAAGAAAATATGGGATTTCGTAGAAGTAAATCATATTCCTAAATTGAAGACAATGATATATAATTCCTATAAAAAAAATAAAAACATATTAGGTTCATTTGATATAGATTTATTATTAAATATATTATCTAAAGAAAAATACAAAGAAGTTCAATTAGGTAAATTCTTGAAATATTTACTTGATAAAAAATACTTAAATTGCATAATATTATTTGATATTGGACATGAATTATTTACGTCAATAAAAGTACCAGTTGTTGACTCAAGTGATAAAATAGTAGATTACGCAAAATATCGTGATTTCTATGGTAAATTTTTTTATCTAAATATTTGAAAATATAAATCATTGTTCCTTTTTCTTTAATATGGGTATAGTAGGCAAAGTTATTAGTTGAGTTTGAGCCCGGTACATTACCCTATAAAATGACAGAATAAAATAATATATACAATAATACTATAAATGATAAGTCACGGCGACTATTGGAGAAAAATATGCGAATTACATGAAATTCCATATAACAATGAAATATTTTTAAACTTAAATACAATAAAAAGACCAAATAGCGCAATTATAAAAATAGATTCAACATATCAAACGGGAGGAGTTGAACCCAAAAAAGTATTTAAAGAAATGATAATTAAATCAGAAACAACAGATGAAAAATTTATTTATAATAAAAAAAGAATAGTATTTTTTAAAACAGTAGAGGATGATGTTATTACGTATTCTATAAAAAAACATAATGATGACAAATTAAGCGAATGCCTTTTAATACAAATAGAATTAGGAGTCAAAATAATGACAGATAAAGAACATAACAATGTAGCACATATATCATCCGTTATGAATACAGATGATTGTAATTATTATAAATCATTTGATAAAATGAGTGGAAATGAATTATTTGACATTGGATTAGAATTTATAAAATCTAAAAAAGCATTATATAATATATCATTAGTATATTTAATGGATAATTCAAAAAAAATATGCACAGGTATAAAAAGTAAAAAAATGTCCCGCGTATATACAATATTAAATGGACACACGTGGTATGGAAATAAAGGATTTAGACCATTTGATGTTGGAAATAAAAATGAATTGTATCGACTCAAAGAATATTATAATAGAAATGTGTTAATTAATAAATTATTAAAAGTAAAACATGTTAATAATTTACAAAAAATGATTAAAGATGGATATATTAAATATCGGTCAATATCAAATGAATTAAATAGCAGTAAATTAAGTGATTTATTGAATGACGAAAATTTTGAAAAAAAATATGGAAATAGTAATTTAGGTGAATTTTTAAAATTTCTATTGGAAAATAAATTAATTAACTGTTATATTTATTTTGATTTTGCTGAAGAAATATTTGAAAAGATAAAAATTGATATTAGCTATGACAATATAACTACAGAAAAAATTCAATATTATGATTTTTATGGAAAGTCATTTTATCTAAATATTTAATAAGCATTATTTCTTTTCCACCATTAAATAATATTTATCAAATTTTTCCGGCACTTTTTTACCTTTCGCAATCAACGTAACAGTTTCGCAACCTTCTAATACTTTTTTAAAGCATCGATATCAATTTGGAAGAACTCTTTTCTTTTCCTATATTGTTTCGACTTCATAACGGCTTTTAGACAGTTTTCTACTTCTGTGATGTTATCAGTTTCAAATACTAATGCTATATGAATCTTATCCGGATGCGATGAATTATGGACATTTTGACGATTTTTAAATTTAGTAGTTCGTCCTATTCTATATAAGTCTTCTATATCCAAATTGCTTTTTAGAACATATATAACTCCTTTTTGTGTATTTAATATGGATTATTGGGAAATAATGGGATATTGTTCGAGAATTCAAAAACAGGCAGTAATCCAGAAAAGGCAAATATACATAAAAAACGATATGTAGTATTTAGAGAACCACCGGAGAAAAACAAATTTGAAAATTCTATTATTAAAGAATTAACAGGCGGAGGTAATTTTTCGGCAAGAAGTCATCATGAAAAACAAACCGAAAAAGAATTAAATTTAACTATGGTTGTGGAATGTAATAAAAAACCATTGTTTAAAGAAGAGCCAAAAGATGCTGAAGTTCATCGAATAGTTGATATATATTTTCGTTCTACATTTACAACAGATGAAAAACTATATAACGAAAACAAATATGTATATATGGCAAATCCAGAATATAAAACAAAAGAATTTCAAAATAAATATAGATATGCGTTATTAAAAATATTAATGAGAGAGCATTCTAAATATTATAAAAAGAATAAATGCATATTAAAAATGCCAAAATCAATTAAAGATAGAACTTCTATTTATTTAGAAATGTCATGCAATATAGTACAATGGTTCAAAGAGCACTATATAAAATCAAATAATGAAAAAGAATATGTATCAATAAAAGATGTATATGTAAATTTTACCGAGAGTATATATTGGAACACTTTGCCAAGAAGCGAAAAACTAAAATATAATAAAACTTTTTTCACAGAATATATACAAAATAATATATTTTTTAAAATGTATTTCAAAGCACGATATGGAGATGTCCGTTCAATTATTAAAGGATGGCGCATAAAAACAGATGAAGAAATGGATGACATTATAATACAATAAACCCAAAAAAAGAATATGTTAAAGAACCCATTATTGATAATGATGCAGAAATAATTATAATTAACAAACCTAATTATCCACTAAATAATATTCCGCCACTGTAACTAAAATATTTATAACAATGCAATTTAATATATTTAGCAGACAACAAAAAATTCCGAAATGAATTAAAAAATTAACTAAAATAAAGTAATTTTAGTTTGGTTATGACAAAATAAAGAAAATTCTAAAAGAATTAAAGTATTTAATAGATTTAGAAAGCATTACACCTTTAATAAAAGGGAGTAAATAATAAATCAGCACTGTATTTAATAATTTTTCCACAGCGTTGCGTATCACCGACACATTTGCTTCTTTAGCTTTGCCAAGTTAAAACCACCATCGGCTAACCTGCAATATGTTGCATTCCTACATGGTTTTCTGCTTGGTCGCCGAAAGTAATCGTAATTGCTTTATAATTAAGGTCCATAATATAATATTTATTATTATTTTTTTATGCGTCTATGAATAAATTATATATATATTATATATAAATATATAATGAATTTAGTTGATTTAGTTGATAATAAGCGAACAGACAAAAATACAGTGCATTCATATTTAGAATTATATCAAAATCTTTTGGAAAAAAAAAGAACAACAGCAAAAAATGTATTGGAAGTGGGAATATGCCGTGGTGGAAGTATTAAACTGTGGCACGATTTTTTTACAAATGCCACAGTTTATGGTCTTGATATTATAGACATTAATAATATCTGGGATGGTATTAAGAATGATAGAATTAAATTATATCGCAATGATGCCTATGATGAAATGTTTTTTAAAAATACTTTTTTGGACAAAAATATAAAATGTGATTTTATGCTTGATGACGGACCACATACATTAGAAAGTATGATAAAATTTATAAAATTATATTCTCAAATAATGACAGATGATGGAATATTAATAATAGAAGATGTACAGTCTTGGCATTGGCTTGAGATATTAACAAATGCAGTGCCTGAAAATTTAAAAAAATATGTCAAAGTATATGATTTACGACCCAATAAAAATAGATATGATGACATTGTATTCACAATAGATAAATCAAATATTTAATTATTTAATGTCCATGAACCTTGACCATAATTTGCTTTTATTTTATATAAATCAAGATTTGGATAATATTCGACTATGCGCATTGTACCTGTGCCATAGTAGTCAAATGGGCCAGTGTAGTTATGGCCATTATAATTTTCCAATATAATATTATTTGGATCATTATTAAAAATATAATCTTCACAATAATTAACACTTTTAAATTTCATACACATTTTTTCATCTTTATTTTTTTTTGACAATAAAAAATTTTTAAACTTATTTATTATATTTTGCGAATAGATTCCAATGTTCATTGAAAACGATCTATTAATTTTTATTGTTGTAACATTGGTCAAATCTAATGCTTTTAATTTATCATAAAATTTAGGTCCAATTTTGCATGTATCATGTAAATATAAATAATATTCATTTATATTTTGATTATATAGTTCCAATAATATAATTAATCCAGTAAAATCAATACTATTATGATTACACTTAATATAAGTCATATTTTATTTTTTTTCTAATTCATAATTTGGCAACTCGTAAAAGCCACCAATTACTATTATAATTTCATAATCTACAAAATCCATATATTTTTGCATACTATCTAATAAATGATTTAATGCCAATGAACTTTTATTATGTGAATTTATTACGATTTTCATATAGATTATATAGAGAAAAAATGAAAATTATATTCTATATAATAAAAAATTATTATATAAAAAATGGGCAGATTTTATAAACGACGAAAAATATAAAAAATATTTCCTTTCAAATGGAGATGCATGGAACGCTAATTTAGAAAAAGTAAAGAAATATATTAATAATAATAAAAAACGACCCAGTGACAGTAATAAAAGTAATGATATTAAACAATTAGGCAGATGGTTATGCACTCAAGTAACAAATTACGAAAAGAACGAACACATAATGAAATCTCCAGAAATTTACAAAAAATGGACAAATTTTATAAACGACACAAAGTATAAAAAATATTTTCTTTCAAATGAAGATATATGGAACGCTAATTTAGAAAAAGTAAAGAGATATATCGATGGCAATAAAAAACGACCTTGTAATAGGGATAAAAATAATGATACAAAACAATTAGGTATATGGTTTAGTCACCAAATGACATATTATGAAAAAAAAGAATACATAATAAAATTTCAAGAAATCCGTAATAAATGGACAGATTTTATAAACAACACAAAGTATAAAAAATATTTTCTTTCAAATGAAGATGCATGGGACACTAATTTAGAAAAAGCAAAGAAATATATTGATGATAATCATAGACGACCATCCACAATAGATAAAAATAATGATACAAGACAATTGGGCCGATGGTTGAGTCACCAAACAACAAATTACAAAAAAAAAATGCGTGATGAAATCATTTGAAATCCGCTTAAAAAATATACTGCACCTAAAAAAAATAAAACATCTTATTTAAAATTTTGTTAGAATTTATGTAATTAGTTTGCCATTAAAGTATCCATCGTAGAATAATTTTTAAGTACTTTAATTAGTAATAAAAAATTGATTTAATTACATAATAGCTAATAATTATTATCTATAAAATGTCAAATTCTGAATATTCTGATAGTTCTTATGACAGTTTTTCTGATGAAGAAACCCAAAAAATAGAATCCAAAATAAAAACTCTTCAATTAAGGAGTTTTTATGACCAGTATTTGAAAAACAATAAAATTAATCTATCTCCGGAATATCAAAGAGAATTCTGTTGGAACAATGATAAGCAGAATCTACTAATTGATTCCATTATGAAAAACTATATAGTGCCAATGTTTATTATAATTAAAAATAAGAAAAAAGATAAAGAAAATCCATATGAATACGAATGTATTGATGGACAGCATCGATTTGCCGTTATCAAGAACTATATAGAAGGAAAACGAATTACTGATAAACATGCACATTGGAAAAGTGTAGAAAAAGGAAAATATAATAAAGTGTTTTACGAGAAAACCAAAGATTTAGCAGCGGCGCATTATACTAATAAGAAATATATGACTGATGAACAAAAAGAACAGTTTAATAATTTCGATATTACAGTATGTATTATAGAAACATCGTTAACATTTCAACAAATAACTAAAATTTTTTTTAGATTACAAAATGGTGAAAAAGTTAGAGGAACAACTACATTCTTGAACAATGACCATCCAATATGCGAACTGATGCGAAAAAATAATTTGGGAAAAATAACTACTTATAATAATGATTGGGGGTCAAAATTCAAAACACTGATATATAAAAGAAAAAAAAGATTAATGAGTAGCGCCATTGTAAATTATTGTATGGGTGAATTTATGATTTTATTACGTGATTCTATTTTCTATGACTTTGGAGCTACTTATTTGCCAATGAATTTACAACGCGCAATTACTGAAAATTTACCTAATTTAAGTGCCACGAAATGCGAAGATGAAATGGACAGACACGGTGTATTTGATGATTATGTCGATATATTAGATAAAATAAAAGAATTTATTGAAGAAATTTATAAGAAAGTCAAAGATAAAAATACTATCATAGAAACACCATTTCTATATGTTCTGTATTATATCTATTTGCATGAAAAAAAGAGTAATAAAATTATTAATTTTATCTTTGAGAAACATTTTGATAAATACAATAATGATAGCAAATATAAATTGGCCAAAGATAAAATTGTCAATCGAGATAAACTAAAAGAAGTTTATGAAGAAATCATTGAAGATTATTGCGATTCAAAATAAGTTTATTTATCAGTTTTCATAAATATTATTTCATCCTCTTGGGTTTCTATTATATTCTTAGCAAATTGTGCTATATTAGTTTTTTTATCAAGCAATTTATTACTCATATGTACAGCTATTGAATGATGTGGAATCATGCCCAATTTATACTGCGATTCTGTTACCAAGAATTGGGTACGAATCGCCCATATACTTAAAATTACTAAAAGTAGGCCAACATAAAGTATAGTTGAATCGCTATTAAATAGCCCCATAAATAGAAACATCCAACCGGACATCAATAGTATCATATAGATATCATTGATGCTGAATCTTATATCTTCTATTTTATCAGCCCATACATTCATGGTTGATAATAGGCCGGATAATACTATTATGACGAACATGCTAGCATAGTGATTTGTGCGGTTCATTATATTTTATATAATTAAAATAATTTAGTGAATGATAATATAATGATAAAACATATTGATTATTGGAAAAAACTATTTGAATTACACAATATACCATTTAATTATAATTCTATAAAAGATAAATGTAATGGAGTATTTAATATACCAAAAAATAATAATATTAATATAGCGCCTAAATATCAAATTGGCGGAGATAAAATAGTACAGGAAATACTAAGTTATGGAAAGAAAAAAATAACAGTTTTCAAAACTACAGAAGAAAACAGAATAACATATTCATTAAAACAATTCAACAAAGATGAAATGGCAGAATGTCTATTGATTGAAATAGAGTTTAATACTAGTGTTGTAACAACAAAAGAAAATAAAACAGTAGCATATATTGCTTCTATACATAATAATAATAATTGCTACTATTATGAAAGCGATAATAAAATAAATGGTTCGGTGCTGATAGATATTGCAATTGCATTAGTAAAATCTAAGAGAAAAGAATATGGTATAACTGCAATTTATCTAAAAGATAATGCTGATAAATCATGCAAAGGTATTCCTGCTAAACGAATGACAATCGCATATACGTTATTGACAGGCGAAACATGGTATGGTTCTAAAGGATTTATGCCATTTGATTTATTAAATAATAAAAAAATCGATGTATATAAAGAATTATATGAAAAAAATATTGGATTAGATAAAGTTATATTAGTAAAACATGTCAAAAATTTAAAACAGCTAATTTACGATTCTTATAGAAAGTATAAAAATTATACTATAGATAATAAATATGTATTAGCAAATATCAATACTAAAAAACTATTAGAAATATCAGATGACCAATTTAATGATAGATATGGAAACGAAAATTTGGGAAAATTTCCGAAATATTTATTGGATAACAAACTAATAAATTGTTACATATATTTTAATTTTGTAGATGACATTTTTAGAAACACATCTATAGAAATAAAATACAAAGATTCTTCTGTTAAATTTATGGATTATTACGATTTCTATGGAAAAGCGTTTTACCTCGATATTTGATTATTATAAAAATAATATATGAATTAATACTATAAATGATAAGCTATTGGGCCAAAGTATTTAAAACGCATAATATAGCATTTAATCTAAATAATTTACAAGAGTTTCGCGATATTACAAATTTCAAAAATAATAATGGCCAATTATATGCCACACCAATACCACAGTACGATACGCCTAAAATTTTGTATGGAGGTAGTAAAATAATCCATATGCATAATAATAAAAAAGTAGTATTTTTTAAATCAGATGATAGTTTTGCCACAATATATTCATTGAAAGAATATAATAATGAAACACAAGTAGATTGTCTAGTTATTATGATTGAAAAAAATAGTAATCGCGCAATTATTAATGGAATATCTGCACTTGAAAATTGCAAAGATGACGCAAACAAAGTATACTCTGGAAGTGAATTATTAGAAATAGCAATAAGTTTTATAAAATCGTTAAAATCTAGATACAATCTTAAAAAAATAAAATTAACGGATAATTCACACAAACCATGTATTGGTGGTAGTAAAAGAATCGCATTGTCACGTATGTATATTTTATTACACGGTGATACATGGTATGGTAAGCACGGATTCACACCATATACAAAAAGAAGCGGAGTCAATCTATTAGAAGAATATGATATTAACAAAAGAATTAACAAGAGAACTAAAATAAAAGAAGCTGTTAATCTAAAAAAATACTTTATAGAGTTTTATAAAAATCAGATGAAGGGCCCAAATTATATTCATTCTGATTATATCAATAAATATCTGAGTTATATAGATGCAAATCAAGAGCAAAATTTAGGATTATTCTTACAATCATTTTTACGTGATTACAATAAAAATTGCGTTATATTTTCTAGCTTTTGTGAAAGACTGTTTGAAGATATCAATTATAATGATTTTTATTCGGTTGAATTTAAAATGGCTATATAACTGGTTATAAAATTTATTCATAATAAAAATTGATTATTTTATATCCAGAATATAAAATAGTGAATAAAATCTAGTATGGAAGCATATAAAAAAGGATACGAATACGAAAAATATGTAGCAGAATATATTAGACGAGAACTTAATAAAAATGCCTATTTGTGGAAACACATACCGGAAAAGCATTTGATTAGTTCCGGATTAGTGCATACGCATAATCAACACAGATTGAACCGCAAGAATAAACGAGATACTGGTGAAAATCTATTGATAGACGTAGGAGTGGACATTTTGCAAGTCGATAATGAAAATAAGTGTTCATTATTATTTTTTACAACACCAATATAAAAAATTTGTTAATAATAAATCAGACTTGGAAAATATATTGTCATCATACATAATTATACGTTTCCAATCAGGTTCAGGCAAATAATCAATTTCTGATTTTATCGTATTAATTATTTTTTCCTTATTATTGTTAAGAAAATTTCTGTAATTTGCAATATTATATATTTGATCTTTTTTATATTTTATGTTTGTATTTAGAACAATAATATATTTAAATCCTAATTTTATAAAATCATCAATTTGTCTTTTTAATGATTTTGTTTTTAATTCAGTAATAATAACACAGCGAGGTTTATTAAGTTTTATTAATTTTTTCTTTTCTAAATTTGCAGAATAATAATCATCAGAATAAATATACAAATTTGCACCAGATAAAGTATCTAGTAATTTTAATAACCATGATGTTAAAAACCCCTCAAAAAAATCATAAAATATAAGTTGATTATCTTCTTGTTTAACTAATAAATTATAAACTAATTTTTTATATTGAGTCAATATTTCTGGCTTGACAAATGAATGTAAAATATCAGATACAATTACAGTGTCTACTTCATCTTTCAAATATATGCAAGAACAACTACAATGTTCTTCTAATAAAATTTTGTCATTTATTAAATTTACATCATCAATTTTATTGAACAATAAGTTTAATGAATCAAATAAATATATTGGATATGTATTATTTGGAGAATATGAACAAGATACAGTAAATTCGTGATAATTTAAATTATAAAACTCATATGTGACAGAATAACGCTTTTTAATAGAATCTTTTAGTATTTTATCAATATCATTGTTATTTCCGCAATTTTCCACAAATCCTCGCAAAGTTTCAGAATTATTAAAAGTAAATTGATTATGTAATTTTATCCATAATCCATTATTAAATCGTAAATATCCTTCCTGAGATTTAATATTTGTAATTATTAGATTGCTAATATTATTGTTTTTTTTCCATTCATCATATGTTACTACTTCGTATGAATTATTAGTAAATTTTGGTGAATCAATATCACTATGATGTATAATATTATGAGAATCTTCTTCATCACTATCCAATTCTCCATCCATATCATTATCACAAGAAGTTGCAAATAAAAATTTTTCTTTCATGATTGTTTCATCACCCGCAAAAAATTCGCGTCCTCCAATACATTTAAAATTTTCATTAAATAGTTTTATTAGTTTTTTTTCTACAATAAGTGGATTGATACATTCACATATTAGGATATATCGTGTTCCTTTTCTATAACTTCTAACACGATCAAGATTTGGATTTTTAGAACAGCCAATTTTATAACGATTGGTTCCTTTCAATTCAACCGGTTGGACAAAATATACAATCCCTTTATTCATTTATTTTTATTATAAATTAAATATTTTCAAATATTTAAGTATACATATAGGCAATTAATATATTTTTATGGACTTAAATAATAAATTTTACTGCAATGACATAAATGTCAAGTATAAATGAATATTTAAAAAATAACATAAATGTCGAATATAAATAAATATTTAAAAAATATAGAAAAAGATGGGGTTAGTAAATATATTGGAACTTAGATTAGTACTCAAAAAAAAACGAATTATTTCAATAATAATTATTCTATGAAAAATAAAGAAATAAAAATTGAATGGGAAAAATTCAATCGCGAATATAAAAAATATCTTATATCATGGGAAGAAACTTGGAAATTTAATTTAGAAAAAATCAAAAAATATATAGATGAATTTAAAAAAAGACCAAGTATTGCGGATAAAAATAAAAAAATAAGTAATATGGGTAAATGGCTTACAGTGCAGAAAACTCAATATAAAAAAAAATCAATATAATGAAAAATATAGATATATATAATTTGTTTCGTGATTTTTTAAATCAATACAATGAGTATATTTTATCTCATGACGAATTATGGGAAAAAAATTTAAATGATATTAAAATGTATATTGATAAAAATAACAAATTACCATCAGTATACGATAAAAATATAAAAAAATGAGTTTATGGAAATTTACACAAATACAGAACCATAAAAATAAAAAGCATAAAATGAAATTGCCCGAAATACGTAAAAAATAGGAACAATTCATTGAAGAATACAAAGAATATTTCGATTAAGTTTATCACAAATAAAAAATACCATGCGACTGTACCGAAAGATTATATAAAATTTCATTATATATAATCTTTTTAACCATCGCATGTAACACTTATTATACGTAAACATTTAAAAAATATATTCTATAGTAATACTAATATGGAGTTAAATAAAATTTTCGCTACTAATTATTCTATTAATAAAGAGCCTAAAAAAATAACAAGACAACGACCAACAAAGAAAGAATTATATAAAAAAGAAAGAGAAGAAATACTCAATAAAATAAATTCTATTTTGGGCATAAGTAAAGACAATAATAATATTTATTTATATGATATAGAAAATGATGAAGAAAAAAAACAAAAAATATTAGCATTATCAGAAGACGTTAAAAAATATTTTAAAGCGGGAGACTGGGGCGTTTTTAAAACTGAACTGTGTAAAAACAATGCAATATTATTATTCAAGTCAATTTACAAAGAAATAAATTATCAAATTTTAGCAAAAAATGCGTATATCAAAAGGAACGATGTAAAAATAAATACAAGAGAATATACTATCGGCAAGATTTCAATTACTATGTAAAATTATTATGTAAAATTATCATATAAAATTGCCATATAATTTAGCCCCAAGAAATAAAATTATCATCTATAATTGCGCATATAATGACTTTTTAAAAGTGTAACCACAAGTCCCCTATTTTTATATAATAATTAATTAAATGAGCGACTTGTGGTTACACTTTTAAAAAGTCATTATATCGACTATATTTTATAAGTAATTATTATATATTTTATCATATGATAAATAATAATAATTCGTAGTTATAATGTCTTTTTTTATTCTCTGCGAAATTTTTTTAACTTTGACACACAGCCCCCAATTTTTTAGAATGCCGTTTAGAAATCCCATGCAAGATTTAAAAGATTTATTTGTGTTTTTATTAAATCCAAATAATATTCTATTTTTTTCTGATCCAAAAAATTGCTTATCAAATGACATTGCCATAAGATTTTTAGTAAATGTTTCTTTACTCAATAAAATATTCATTCTGATTATATCAATAAATATCTGAATTATATAGATGCAAATCAAGAACAAAATTTAGGATTATTCTTACAATCATTTTTACGCGATTACAATAAAAATTGCGTTATATTTTCTAGCTTTTGTGAAAGACTGTTTGAAGATATCAATCATAATGATTTTTATTTGGTTGAATTTGAAATGGCTATATAACTAGTTATAAAATTTATTCATAATAAAATTTGATTATTTTATATCCAGTATATAAAATAGTGAATAAAATCTAGTATGGAAGCAAATAAAAAAAGGATACGAATACGAAAAATATATGTTCCATGAAAGTAAAATTAATAAAAAAAAATGGGAAAATTTTCTCGAAGAATACAAAAAATATTTTAATTAAATAATAAATTCCAAAATAATAAAAAAACATAACAACAAGTTTCCTATTTTTACATAATAATTACAACATTTCAAAAATATGTGTTTATAAAAAAAATTAATTATATATAGTAATATATAATTAAATAACACGGTATAATGTATAATAAATACGATAAATATAAAGCAAATGATAAAGATGCAATATGTAATTCACGGTCTTACGGGAAAATAAAAGGAAATTACTGTATGTCAAGTAAATTATTGACTAAAATTTGTCTAGATAAAGAAGACCAACAAAATTATGCCATGATTGAGAAAAAAACAGAATACTATCGATTAATGTTCGATTTCGATTTCAAAGAGAATAAAGAATTTATCGAACCCTATTTAGAAAAATCAGATAAAATACTCGAATATATTATTAAAAATATAAACAAAACGTTAAGAAAAATATTTGATTTATCAGACGAACATTTACAATATGTATATGCCGGCAAGAATAAGGGAAAAGGCGTACATTTATATTATTATAACATAACGGTTAACAATCAAATACATTTATATATAAGACGTAAATTAATGGAGGAATTAGAAAAAGATAATAAATATCCCAAAAATATTTTAAACGAAATAATAGACGAAAGTGTATGCAAAGCAAATTCTATTAGATTATTCTATTGCTACAAAGATGGCGGTTATTATTTTCCCAGTATAGAAAAATCAACATTGGAAATAGAAAAAGATCCAGAAAAACATTTTAAATACTGCTTTATCAATACTAACAAATCAGAGTCAAATTTAAAATTAAAAATAGATGAACAAGATATTATAAATTCTATCTATGGAATAAAAAAAGAAACTAAAAATAAAGCCAAAAGTAAAGAAACAACTGATAATATCGAAAAGATAACCGATGTCGGATTTTTAGATCTTGGTGAAAAAAAGAATGTTATTTATGAACTAATGGATATATTAAATATTTCACGTATCAACAAATATACAGATTGGGTATTACTCGTTTATTTGTGCCATAATTATGGCCTACATGACGAAATAATAACAATCAGTAAAAAGTCTCCCAAATTTAATAATCAAGCAATAAATAGCATAAATAAAATATTCAAAAATAATAATAAGCCAGCAAAACCCATTACTCTAGGAACATTAATTAAATGGGCTACCGAAGACAATTTTACGGAAGCAATTAAAATACTAGAAAAGTATAATATCATACTTAATCTAAATATTAAATCAACAGATGAAATACTTTTGTGCAAACACAAAACCAAGTGCAATTATAAAGAAAATAGTAAATACATCAGCAGTGATTTTATAGAAAAGGCCCTTGAATTAATTTCACATAATACAAACGTGTTTATTATACAAAGTCCAACTGGATCTGGCAAAACGACATTTATAAATAAAATATTGGAATCTCTCGAAGTAAAAAAAGATGTCCTATCAGTAGTATCCAGAAGAAGCATGATTGCCACACATCAAAACGCTTTTACTATTAAATTACAATCATATTTAGATACTAAGACGAATCTTACTAATTATATAACTAGCTTAGAATATCTGCAATTTTTAAAGAAAACTGACTATAGAATATTAATATTGGACGAAATTAATAGTTTAATAAATCATTTCTATAGTGATACAATGAATGGTAGACGATTAGATTCGCTTTACAAATTAATTGCCGTTATTAAAAATGCCGATATAGTACTATGTTGCGATGCCAATATAACCGAAACAGTGTTTAAATTATTCGAAAACTTAAATTGCGATTATTACTATTACAGAAATACTTACAAAAATAAAGAAAATGTAAAGATGGTCATATATAATCCAGAAAATAATTCAGAAGATTACAATATATACGAATTCTGCAAATTAATAAAAAATGACGTCATTAATAAAAAAAGCGTGTTAATATTTAGCGATTCTAAAAATATTTCTATAAAAGTAAATACGGCATTATTAGAATACAATAACAATCTGAATTACTATTTATTAATAAACAAAGATAGTGGTACATTAGAAGACTTAAATAATTGCAATCAAACATTTAAAAACAAATGTGTTATAACCAGCCCTAAAATATGCTATGGGCTCGACGTGCTGATTGAATACAATAACATTTATTGTATATATAAAAATACAAATAAGATTAATTCAATGACAGCATTAGAATATCATCAGCAGTATTCAAGGGCTAGAAACTGCAAATGTGTAAACATATTAGTTGTTAGTCAAAGCAAGTTTAAAAATAAATATATATCCTACGATAAAAATATGGCCGAACAAGAACAAAAATATAATAATTATAAAGACAATTATGATATATTATTAAAGAAATATAAATTAGTTGACGAACTATGTGCTACGCTATCTATAGAAGGTATTACTATAAACAAAAATAGTATCTTTGCCGAAATACATTATTATAAGACATGGTATGACAATTTATTTAACCGAAACAAAGTGCAAATTATAGAATTATTAGCAAAAGAATCGGGATATACTATTGAACATAAAAAATTAAAAGGGAAATTTAAAAAAATAAGTTATAAAAAAGCAATTGATAACTTTAATGACCAATTAGAAATTATTGGCAAAAATATTTATGATGAAATAGAATTTGATGATAATAATAAAGCAGTAAGTTCCAATATTATGGAACAAATAGAGAATCGCAAAAAGTTTATAGAATTTGATGATTTAACAAGGGACGATTTGAAGGAAATCATAACAGAAAATAAAAAATTTACAACTTATCTAAATAAAAAATATTTAGATCTTGATAGGGAAAAATTTGATACAGTAGTAATAAATATAGCAAAAAATGAAATTCCACAGTTGGCAAAAGATAATAAACTCCTAAATAAAATTAAAATACTATTTGAGTTAGAGGAACTATTACAGGTTAAGCGTTATGATATCAATAAAATTGTAATATCTGATGATATTGTTAAAACGCTCAAATCAAGTATTAATAAAATATGTCCATTATTTGATGGTAAAATTGGACACAATATTGCAAAAAGCAGATTAATAAACAGCATTAATAAAATAACTAATACTAATAGATTGCAGAAGTTTATGGCAGATTGCTATAATAATTTAGGTAATATTATAATTGTAAATAAAAAAAGAATATTTACTAGAACAGATAAAAAAATAAATGCTACTACAATATATAGTTTTTCATAAAAAAGTAATACATTAAACTATAATTATACAATGTTTTTTTTTCGACAGGATTCTATATTAAAATAGTTGTCGAAAGTGTGACAACTGTTAAAAAGTTATTATATTGACTATATTTTAATGGCAAATTTATCAAAAATACCACATAAAATTTTTAAAATTTCAAAGTTCTAAAATATTTAATAAATTAATTTTAGTAAAGATAAAAAATATTGCTAAAAAGTATATTAGTTGCACTAAATATTAAATGTCACACTTTCGACAGGATTATATATTAAAATAGTGTCAAAAGTGTGACAACTATTAAAAAGTTAATATACGGGCTATATTTTGATGGCTTTTTATTAAATATACTATAAAAAAATTTTTAAAATTTAGAGTTCCAAAATATTTGACAAATTATTTTTAGTAATAATAAAAAATATTACTAAAAAAGTAATACATATTATAATAATTATAAAATGTTTTTTTTTCGCCAAGATTATATATTAAAATAGTGGCGAAAAAAAAACATTAATAAAAAAGTTATTAGATGGGCTATATTTTAATGGCTTTTTATTAAATACACTATAAAAAATTTCAAAATTTAATAAATTTTATAAATTAATAATTATTTGGCTGATATAACATTAAACTTTGTTATTACATATTTAGTTGTTCTAACTTTCTTATCATTCACATCTATTAAAACCGGCTTTGCGACAATTTGATAATTCATAGTTTTATAAAGTATACGAATCAGTGCAAAAACTGTACTATCTGGTTGTCTAAAGAATCCCCATTTAGAACATGTAAAATATTTTTTAATATCATCTATTAATAAAAGAATTTTATCATATATTCCTTTATCAGTTTCAATATCATATAAATAAATTACATTGTTACTTTCATTTATACCAATTATATCATTAATTTTTTTTATTATTTCTTCTTGTTCTTCTTTATAATACTCCTTTTTAGAAGGCCGATTCCGGGTTATTTTATTGTCTTTTTTAGGTAATAGTTTATCAAGTTCCATTTATTAATAATATATATAATAATTTTTAAATAAATAACACGCATAACAACAATGCGCTTGTCCCAAAAGACAGCAATTATATCCCACGTGTCCATCTTTTAATTCAGCGCATAACCCCATTTATATAATTTCCAAAAATCTATTATATAGCTATTATACCAACCAATATATTTTAAACTTGGTAATCAAAATTTATTCTTTAATGATATTTTTTGCAATTATATATTTAGTCGTTCTTATACGCTCATCATTGCGTGTTACATCAATTGCTTTACTAAATATGTTATATCCAGCATTTTTATAAATAGATTTAACAAGAGAAAAATAATGACTGTTATCATTTCTAAAATATCCCCATTTACTGCAAGAAAATGTTAGTTTTACGGAATCAATCATATCTATTACTTTAGATTCCATTTCTTTATTTTCTTCGATATCGCATAAATAAACAACGTTATTTGAGCCATTTATATTGAATATGTCATTTAACTTTTGTACAATTGTATTTTGTTCTTCTTTATAATACTCCTTCTTAGAAGGCCGATTCCGAGTTATTTTATTATTTTTTTTAGGTAATAGTTTATTAAGTTCCATTTACTAATGATATATATAATAATTTTTAAATAAATGACACACATAACAACCATGCGATTGTCCCAAAAGATAGTATACATGACCCGCGTGACCATCTTTATATTCATCGCATAGTCCCCATAAAACTATTTGATGATACCAATAAATATTATAAAAAATTATGATATTTGACAATTTATAATTTTTTATAAATATAAACTTAAAAAATACACACTTACAATACTATATAATGTGCAATCGAGTAGATGTCACATCCGAATTTCTGGCAAAGAAAATTGGTCATGACCCAATACAACTTAATATATATGGGGCAGTCAACAAGAAATCGATAGTCAATGAAATAAAAAAATTATATCCTCATCTTAGTGATGATATTGATAATGTATTCACAGTTGCTCCTCAAATTAATAAACAAAACTGTGGTATTCAAACTGGTATTTATTCATATCGTGTTTTCTGTAGTAAATAATTTTATTTATAAATTTATTGAATAATGATAAATTTATTTAGCAAAAATTAAATTAGACATGCAATAATACAACGTATTTCATCATATGCCCGTCATAATCTAGATAATAATCATCATTTTGCATTATTTAACAACTATATAACACAAGTTCCTATCACGCCTTCTTTACTGAAAAAAATAGGTCAATAAAAAAGTGGTAATTGCACCTGTGAACTTAATCTTTTTAACGGGCATATATTTATTTGATACTTTTAATAATAAAAAAGTATACGTCTTGGACTACGCGAATACATTGACATTCAAGATATAGTATATAGTAGAATCTAAATAACACTAGTATAAATAAATCTTCTATTGATATCAACAAATATATTAAATGTGAGAATAATATATTTGAATTAGTAATACCAAAACGACTATCTAAAAATCAAAATATGGCGATTTATAATTATTATAAAAATCTAGAAGATAATATAGAAAATTTAGAGAGAAAAATCGATATAGAAACCGAGAATAAATTAAAAAAGTCAGTAGAATTTATGAAATTTTATTTGCCAATCAACACAATAAATTATAACAAAGTTATGGAGAAATATAATGGGATATATTTTACAACAGATTTGAGAAACGATATAAAAAATTATAATGGTGCTTCGAGTAGCATAATAAAAGAATTGATTCGAATGTTATGTGCCGATACAATGATTATTTTTAATTGGATTTTTGATTAAAATACACATTAATTTATCCACATAAAATAATTTACAATAATGATTCTATTATGTATTTCGAAAATTTCGAACAGCGAATTATCACTCTAGAAGAAAAAATAGAGTATATCTATAATAAACTAAAAGATAAAGAACCCAAAATAGAATACCCGAAACTACCCCATCTTATTTTGGTATTTATATTTATTATAAAAATGTTCTGTTAGTTGATTCTATTGATAGACTTGAATCAAATAATAAAATAATTTTAAATCAAATAATAAAATAATTAACTGTCGCTACTGAATATTTAAAAAAGTCATCTAGTGAAATTAAATTAAAACGAAGTATTGACAATGATAGCGATTCTGAATCGGAATAATTTTATTTATAATAATTAATTTTTATTATAAATATTTGTATAACGTTTATGTTTATTGGATTTTTTATGTAATTCCATAGTATCATTAGAAAACGTACCAAAATCACAAAGACCACAATAAAATTTAAATTGCGATTCTCGGTCTTCTTTTGTAGAATGACAATTTAACACGTGTTTTTTAAAAGTGATGACATTTATACTTTCATAATCACATTTATCACATTTATGAGGACCTTTATAGTCAGACCGTAGTTTTTTTTTACCGGTTTGATGAATAGATGTATTTACGTGGATAAGCCAGCGAGATTCAAATTTACATCTAAAATTACACCTATCACATACAAATTTATGTTTACCATCAACCATTTATATAATTATTATTATTGTTATTATTATTATATAAATATTAGTTTTTTAAATCATTTTTTTTTGAAAATATTTAAAAAATAATAATAATATAAATTATAAATGGCACAGGCACCTAAAAAATGATCACTAGAAGAAGAAGAACAAATGTTTAATGAAATTTTAGACCAAAAATCTATTACTCAAATAGCAGAAATACATGAAAGGTCCAATAATGCAATTGTGATGAGATTGTGTGAAATAGCTAAACGATTAATAGAGGAAAAAGGCAAACCAATTGAAGAAGTTCAAAAAGGATTAAAACTAATATCTGTTAATGAAATAGAGAAACATATCAAGAGAGAAAATTATAAAAAAAATATAGAAACTCCGAAAAAAGAAAAAAAAATAGAGTTATCCAAAGAAAAAGAAGAAAAAGAAGAAAAAGAAGAAAAAGAAGAAAAAGAAGAATTAAAAGATTTAAAAAAAAAATTTACAGATCTAGAAGAAAAGTTTAATAAATTAAATGATAAATTTAACAAAATGAATAAAGCTCATAATAAATCAAAATAAATATTTTTAATAATTTTTTATTTTATTAAAAATTTACAGATATAAAAATAAAATAATATTAGTCATTATATGTCTATAGAAGTAGAAACAATAGAAAATAAAATATTGGATGAATCTTTTGAAATAGAGAGAATAATTCATATTTCAGATATACATATTAAAAGTACAAAAAAGAAAGAATATGAAGAAGTATTTAATAATTTTTATGATTTTTTAAAAAAAAACACTAATAAAAAAACAATAGTTGTAATTACCGGTGATTTAATTGATAGTGAAACTGATCCAGTTTGTATTCATATGACAAAAGAATTTATACTTAATATATGTAATACAACAAGATGTTTAATAATTCCAGGTAATCATGATATTAACATTTCAAATAAACTAGATAATCTAGATAAAATCACGGCTGTTATAAAACATATGAAATATGTGCATCCATATTATATATTGGCAAACGAGGGACATTATCATTTTAATAACATAGTATTTACATTTACAGGATTATTTAAAAATGATATATTAGAACCAATAGATACACACAAATTAAAAATAAGTCTTTATCATGGAAGAATTAAAGAAGTTATGGATATTGAAGATGGTAAAACAAATTCTGGAATATTTAGTATAAAAGAATTTTTTGATAAAAAATATAATTATGTGTTATTAGGAGATATACATCAACGACAAATAATTAAAAATACAGACAATAAAGCATTTTATGCAGGATCATTGATACAACAAAAAATAGATGAAGAATATATAAAAGGAGGGTATGTAATTGATTTGAAAAAAAAAACAATAGTTCCATTTAATATAGAAAATAATTATGCTACTGTAAGAATTGAACTAAACAAAGATGGAAAGCCCAATATAGATATTAATTCTTTACCCAAACAAATGAATATACAATTTATAAATAAAAGTATGGATAATACAAATATAGAAAAATTTGAAATTGAACTAGGAAAAAAAAATAAAATTGTGAATAAAACGAGCACTATTTATAAAGTAGATGAAAAATTTAATACATGTATCAAAATAGGAAATAAAGAATATGACTTAGCAACTATTGGGGATAAAAACAGTATATATGAACTAATAAATAAATATATTATAGAAAATAATATTATTACTGATGAAAATAAAAAGAAAAGCATAATGTACAAACTAAATGAGTTATTAAATAATAATAAAGAATTTGACAATAGTATTGATAGAACAAAAAAAACAATAGACATTGAAAGTTTAGAATTTTCCAATATTGCTATTTATGGAAAGAGAAATTATATTGATTTTAAGAAACTATCAGAAAATAAATTAATATTTTTATCAGGCACAAATGATTTAGGGAAAACGACTGTCATGGATACTGTTCATATTGCTATATTTGGAGAATCAATAAAAGAAGGAACAAAAATTAATATTATTAATAATAACGAAAAATCGGCATATACCGAAATACATATTAAAGTAAACAATGACAGATATATTATAAGAAGAGAATTTCAAAGAGAAAAAAATAATAGAGTAACTGAAAAATTTTTAATATTAAAAAATAATATTGATATAACAAAAAACGCATATGATACAAAAAAATATATAAATGATAATATATGTACAATAAAAGATCTAGATAGTGTTGGATTTATAAAACAAAACAGAAGTGACTCAATATTATCTGATAAAAATAGATATTCAACAATATTAAAATATGCTGGATTAGACAAATTTGCAGAATTAAAAAAATTATGTGAACAAAAAAGAAATAGTTACAATTTTTCTGCAGGTAGTTTTATAAAAACAGTAAGAGAAAAAATGTACGGTAAAAATGATAAGAAAAAAGAAATTGATATAAAAGAAATAGAAAACGAAATAAAAAAAGAAAAAGATAATTATGAAACAAAAATAAAAGAATACAATACCAATATAAAAAATAAAGAAACTTTAATAAAAAATAATGAATTATTAATATCTAATTTAAATGGGCAAATAAAAAAAGCAAACATCAATCTAAATGAAATAAATATTATAGAAGAAGAAAGTGAAAAAAAAAATAAACAAGTTGAATTGAATAAAATAATAAAGGAAATAAAAAAATTAGAAAAGGTAGAATATGAAGAAAATAATATTTTAAATAAAAAATTAAATGAACTACAGAAAAAATTAAAAGATGATAATAATTGTAAATATACAAATAAAGCAACAAATGAAAAAATAAAAAACTATGAAAAAAAACTAAAAGAATTTGAAAGAAGCATTATTATTAATAAGAAGGAGCTCCAACTATTTTCATATGAAGGAATCATAAATACTTACGAAGAATATATTAATTATTCTAATAATAATTTAGTAAAAGATATTATCAAATTAACTAAAGATTGTGAATTTATTAAAAAGCTGGAAAAATTTATAAAAAATGTCGATGACAAAATAAAAGTAAATTATGATGAAATAAAGAAAGAGACAAATATAAACAAACATCATAATTTACTTATGGAAAAAATAGAAGAAGAAACCAACAAGAAAAATGAAATAATAGATGATATTAAAATGTTAAAAAATCATTTGGTAAATCTTGAATTAGAGAAAGATATAAATAAATTAGAGAAACAGATAAGTAATAATAACAATGTCAAAATAAAATTAGATAAATTAATTGTAGAAAGAAATAATTTGGAAGCAGATATAAAAAAAATAGACAATAATATAATTCTTTATAAAAAAAATAAAGAAGAAATAGCCAGAATTAGTAATATAAAAAAAGAAATTAAGAATTGCGAAAATGAAAATCAAAAAATAGAAGAAGAATTACAACCTTTAATAAAAATATTCAAAGAAGAAGAAAAGAAATTTACCGAGAGTAATATAAAATATGAAATTGTTTTATCAAATATCAATGAATACATAAAATTAAAAACAGATGTAGAAGAATATGATAAATTGGCAAATATTATAAAAGCGGGATTAATTAGTGATGTACTGAAAACAAAAATATTGCCAAAATTAGAAATATCCGTAAACAATATATTGGAACATATTGGTTTTGATGGAATAAAAATAGAATTAATAGATACTGATAAAAAAGATATATCTATTACACGTGTATCAAGTGGCTCTTTGGCAAATAGATCTGGGTCATTTTATTTTGGACTAATAGATTTAACTTTAAGATTGGGATTAAGTAAAATAAACGAATTTATAACAACAGACTTTTTATTTATAGATGAAGTTATGGATGCTGCATCAAAAGAAAATAAAATTAAAATGGAAGAAATAATTAAATATTTGAAAGATTATTATAAATGGGTATTTATCATTTCACATGATGAAGATATAAAGAAGCATGTTGAATATAATTTAAAAATAAATAAAATAGAAAATAATTATAGTCATGTACAGTATCCAATGAATTCAAATGAAATAAACTATTCATCATTAAAAGCAACACATCAATTTAAAGAAAAAGAAGTTGACCCTGTAGAAGAAGATATAGAAGAAAAACCAGATGTGAAAAAAATAATTAAATCTATAAAAGTTAAACATGATGAAAAAGCAATGGTTGAACAATCTAGTGATTTTTTGAATAGATTATTGAAGAATATATAGAGATTATTATTGTTGATTAATAAAACTTTATAAGTTTTATCAATTCTTAAATTGTTAAGTTAGAGCACATGCTCTAACTTTTCTATGATGAATATATGGATTATAGGAACCATAAAATAAAATTATAATATTAAAATAAAAATAGAGAATTAAGTGAAATACTTGGAACAATATTTTAAATACTTATTATGAACAATTTTAATGAGCAAATAATTGGGCGGCGAATTCAGAAATTATCAAGGGTCGTCATATGATTGATAAAACTTTACAAGTTTTATCGATTAATAGATAAGGATAGGGCCTTTGGCCCTATCCTCTACTATGATAAATATATGGATTATAGGAACCATAAAATAAAATTATAATATTAAAATAAAAATAGAGAATTAAGTGAAATACTTGGAACAATATTTTAAATACTTATTATGAACAATTTTAATGAGCAAATAATTGG
>Ga0194124_10001872_pt1 | contig 25163 bp, 10 predicted proteins | sample TA2KigCas0mmetaG_FD_148605 | JGI IMG/M metagenome (GOLD analysis project Ga0194124, IMG submission 148605) | Freshwater microbial communities from Lake Tanganyika, Tanzania - TA2015031 Kigoma Deep Cast 0m | ecosystem: Environmental > Aquatic > Freshwater > Lake | place: Tanzania: Lake...
ATACTAGGCATTTAGTAAACCAGAGATAGAGCCGGTGGACTTAAAGGCTTGTGTAACAGAAATAGTTCGTCCTGAAGCACTAGTAATATCTATTTCTATAAGCAAAAGAGTTGGGTCATAGTCAGCTACTGTAATTGATATATTATCTACCGTGTCAAGAAGCTCATCAGCAGTGACCTCTTGGTAGCCGCTCTGCTCAAGCTGGGATCGCTTAAGTCCACTAAGCACTGTGCCAATTTCCTGCTTGAGGTCTAGTAGCATCATGGTGCTATACCTTTCCCCAATAACTGACTCTACAGATGTTCCAGCCCACGTATGAAAAATATTGCTGCCCCTAACCGTCAAAACGGCTTTAAGGCAGTCTTGCTGTAACTTAGATAGTCCAGTAACTTTTCTAAACCCGGATGCGTCCTCAAGGACTTCATAATCATAAGATAAGCCAGTACCAAAACACTTGCGACAATAGCCTAAAGGTGATGTGTAGGACAACTCGATTAAGTTATCACTTTTCAGTGGTCTATTAAACACTAACTTTTGGGTTACGGGGGCAACAGATTCTTCATTTGTATAGAGATTTACTCTTACTTGGCCCATTGCATCTACTCGGGCATAGCTAAAAGGCCCAGAGATAATACCTTGACCTGACACTAAGTATCCATTTACGCGAACTTTGATAACGGAGTTTGCAATAGGGTATGGAAATCTAACTGTCTGAAAATCTCGTACATCAAGAGAAAGGCGCTCATCAATTACAAGATGATCGCACTCTACTAAAACTTTAAGATCTTCGGACAATGATCCAGAAACCGTAATATGAATATGTCTACTAAAGGCAATTTATCAAAATATTAGGTTAAGTTATCAAGATTAGCTTGGTTTACAGCTACGCCGGTTTGTACTGCAAACACTCTCCTAAAGCTAGCTGCCAAATCTGAGCCATCTTCGATAGGCTCTCTACTGATATAGAGTAAGCCTCGGTATACCAGTCTGCGGGGCTGTCCTGGTATAGAGTCGCCGGAAGGAGTTATTGCTTCCCCGTCTAGGTGGAAAGGAGAATCTGTTCTTTCACTAGGTACTAAAGCAAACTTATTGCCTAAAGCAAATTGGCTTTCTATGTCAGATCTAATACTATTAAAGGACCTCTCCGGATCAGAGGTAGAGAAAGCTAGGGTCGAAAAATCTTTCTGATTTTTATTAACGGAATCTATATAATCTACACACTTTTTAAGCCTAAACTCTTCGCGCTCTACTCTAGACTTTATAAAAGACTTCATTTTGCTTTTGAGATACATTACCATATCAGAGGTCTGGTAGTCATCAATTGAAGAGACAGGCTTAAAGGTTTCTGTACCATTAATGTCCGATAACATATACGCTTTTTCTTGATTTGGTAGTACGACAAAAGAATTTGCAACTATTTTTTTCCTAAACTTAAGTGACCTGCTAGCGTGATACTGCCCTAAGCGAATGGCGGTGGCTGTCTGGTGATCAGATGAATTAGGTAAATGCTTTTGTGTAACAGTGTGTGTATTTATATCATAAGAAAAAGATGTAGGTATGGGATTAACTACATTCGTGTAAAGCGAATTTGATATGAACGTGCTGAAAGCAGTCCACATGTTTTTGGACAAAGTTCCTAAAAAATCAAAAGCCATATATTTTAATTAGAGAATAAGTTTGTTTTGCCGTTTAACAAATCAAATAAGTTACGAAGAGCTGTAGATACTTCTGGATTTTGCTGCAATACGCGTTCTGTATAAGCATCTGCGAAACTAGATCCGGGACGTGTAGTGATGTCGGTCCCACCGTATTGTTTTGTCAAGTTAGCATAAACAGATCCTGCGTCAGGGGCGCCGAAGACTGCAATCCCGCCTGCATAATACAAATCATCTCGTTGAGGAATACCTTGAGCGTTTAGATACAAGTTTTTAAGCTCTTCGGTGCTTCCTAGAGGCTGGGAAGGAAAACCTGCATAAAGTATGTAAATATTTAAGGTCGATAGTTGTTGAATTGCATTAATGAGATTCTGAAGCGAAGAAATAATTACATTCATTTGCATAATTAAATCTGCAAAAATTTTCATTATACGCTCAATCGCAATTAAGCCTTCGGTAAACTGTTTAGCTAGTCCTGAATTTACTGAACTGTACGCTTCAGTTTTCTCTCTAACCTCAATTAAAAGAGAAGCTACATAGTTTAATGCTGGGATATCAGCAAGCTTAACACTACTCCACTGTCTTTTATCATTTAGCGGCTTAAAGTATCTGTAGTTGAGCTTTCCTGTTAAATCCCCTCTTAGGCTTGTTAGTGTTACTGTAGAAGCATTAACCCCGTAGAACCCGTTATGGGTAAGAGTGTAGTCAGTGCCTTCTTTATATAAAATAGTACCATCGTCAGAGGTAAATGTTACCGTGGATAAATCTACGTTACCTATACCAAATGAGTTACCTGTTTTGGTGACTGAAAAAGTAGAACCTGTAGACTCTGTATACACCGAAGAGGCGTTAAAAGTTGTCTGTTTTGCAACAGCAAGCTTCTGCTCATCCGTTAAGTTTTTAACAAGTGGGTATGTCGGTAGCGGGAAAAACTGAACTCCTGTTGCTGCAGTAAATCCGTTTAAAGATAACGTAGAAAGGAACTTTTGTTGTTGTTCTGAAGTTGGAGTTGTAAAAATGCCAATTGGTATATTAAGGTTTCTTTTAAGCGATCCTAGAGCATTTGCATATTGCTTTACTAAATTCTCTTCTTTTACTAAACTAGGGGGAAGGGTGGCTAAGGGGGAAATTTCATCTGACTCTAAACTCACTCTGAAAAGTTTAACCGCAGGACTGCCTTCAGGAATTATTCGATTTCCTTGTACTTTTACCTGGTCAGCTATTTGGTCTTTACGTAAGTTTATAACAAGATACAAATATCCGTCCCATACAGTTTCGGCAGATGGATCTACCCAGAGAGAGTAGTCTTCGTCATCCTTGACAACGAAAGCAGCACCAAAGATTGCTAACTGTATGTACTCATTATCGTTCACATAAATTACTAAGTCATTATCAATATTAACTTCTGACTTTAGTAGAGGAACCTTGACTATGTAACGTGTCTTGTTATTGTTGTAAGTAACCCAGTATCCTTTTAATGTAAACAGAAAGGGCCTTTTTTCAGTGTAGCTCTTATCAATGTTATTGAAGTCTAAACAAGCTACATAGTCTGACCCTTTTTCGAAAGGCTTTGTCGGACCTGCTAGTTCGCTTACTAAGTTACCGTTAATCTCTGGACTATTTTTTCGATAAACATAATTATCTACTGAAGAAGTGTATTGATACTCAAAGGGGGGTATAATGTAGTCCCCTTTTACGTTTACTGTTAATTTTGGGTACTCTGAGACAATACCAAAAATAGGACCCGAGGGTTCTGTAGGCTCAGTTCGGACTACTTCAGGTTTAACTGAAAGCTGCTCAAACGTATCTTTTAAAGAGTTGTATGCTAGAACTAAATCATCGAAAACTTGAACTGAGGGGCAAGTTACGACAACTCCTATTGTGTAAACCGTAGAGCCGGGATAAAAGTTGGGTCCCCCGAACTCTATTTCTTTTGATGAAAAACTAGCATTTATAAAGCTAGAGTATGCCTGATATTTGTTTGGATTCTTAAATTCAAACATGGTTATTGTGTAGGGCCCTGAAGAAGCGCATTTCTTTTCTTAAGATCAAAGTTAAATTGTGGATTTTTCATTAAAAAAGCTGATGCGGTAGGATCAATTTCTGGCTTCTGTTCTACCCAGTAATATCGATCTACTTTAGACTTTGATTTTACATCAATAGATACATCAATAGAATCGTAAACAGATTTAAGCTTGGCATTATAGTCGTTAAGTGCATCTGAATTTAAGTTGGGCGGTTGCGCTGACTTAACAAGGTATTTGGGGTTACCCTGTACTGTAGTTGCTGCTGATGCGGCGTTTGACTTAGCGGGAACCGGGGGGACGGTTGTCTTCTTACCCTGAGGCTTTCCAGTAGAACCTTTCGTCGCCTTCGCCACTTTAGAGACAATAAAATCAACTGACTGGGCTGTAGTTGCTTCTGAGTTGGTACGTGGAGAAGTAGGTGCCCCTCCGGTAGTTGATTGCGTGACAGAAGGTGTAGATTTTTTATAAATTCCTAAGCCTTCTGCTCGGAACAGAAAAGCTAGTTGCCGAAAATGTTCTGTATTATTTGACGGGGATGATTTGGTGGCAGTCTCTGCTATAGTATTTAAGAAAATACTAAGAGCATAACCGCCTCTAATAGGCTCGATCCAGTAACTATTGTCGGATAGATACTGTAACCACTTGTTAAATCCTACAATGTCTCCACTCGAATAGATTTTAGGTTCAGTTTCCGGGGGAGCGGACTGCGCTTGACCCCCGGCCTGTGTCGCTCTATTAGTACCCCCGTTCTCCCCAGGAGCTATGGTAGTACTCGCAGTGGGTCCAGGCGGATTAGACTGCTGTTGTTCAGAAAAATCTGAAGGGACGAAATAGGTCCAGTATACTCCGGTATCCAGTACGTTTGTTAATTGTTCTGATACAGGCCCAAGTAAAATACTTAGTATATTCGGAAGTTGCGTTAGTTCAAATAACCCAAAAATGGGCACAAATGACTTAAGCGTTTCGGTTACCTTTAAGAACGCTCTTACGCCTGTAGATAGATTAGTCAATACACCAGTAAAAGTTCCTAATGTATTCAAAAGCTGAGATCCATCTATGCCCGAAGCACCTAACCCATCAAATACCTTGTACCAGCCCGTTGGGGGCTTAATTTTAATTACAGTAGAAGTACTAGGTTGCCAGCCCGCATACCTAAAGTTAAGGTCAAGTTTTACACTCTGGGACTCACCTGCTGAAATGTACTGAGCTAGAGTTCTGATAACCTGATAAGATACAGTTAAGTCGTAAGGGGCTTTAATTAATAAGGGCGTTGGCGCTTTTATCTTTAACGGATAAACATCAACGATAAAGTAGTCTTTACCTAGGATAGCTACACCGCTAGGCGTACTCACAACTAGCGTATCCATATCTACTGTTAAGGACTCTTCTACCACAAAAGCGTGATCTGGACCCTCTACTCTAAATGTCTTAGTGAATGGACCAGTAGGTAAAATACTGTTTGACGGAACAGTTAGATAGCCATCTGCATCTACCTGAAGAAAAGAGCCAGCAGTAGAAAACGAAAATAACGGACTCGGTATCTTAACTAGATTACCTAACCTAGTCCGGTCACTGCTAGAAGATAAGTTATATGTTTCCCCATCTACAAGCTTAAGTAGGGGAACTATTCGTTTGTTCTGGATTCCAGGATACAAATCTTCAGTAATAGGTCTTAGCGAAACACTATCAACTAATTCAAGGGAATCTATGTAGTTTACGTTGAAATTTAAGACTGTTCTTTTGTTGTTCGTCGCTAGAGCAGGCTCATTGGTGAATAGAGTAATTGGAGCATTTTCCCCAGGCTTTATATTTGTCTGGCTGACAGGTACAATAAGCTTATTGCCGCTAATAGTGGCAAATGCATTATCATCTGCTAAAGTTATATTTGATAATAACCTAGACGTGCCAGAAACAGCTAAATCAAACTCAAGTCTAAGCTCTTGTGCCGTTGGGGCTAAAAGGCGATAGTTTTTTATATCGCTGCCACTTGGTGTTGCTTCTGGTTCAATAAAAGCTGGTGGATTATTTAAGGTGGAAAGTTTTAATAGGTTGTTACTTAAGACTCTAATCTGATTAAGCCATTGCTGTAGCTTAGTAATCGTTAGAGTTGGATCTTTTTCAATTAATTTAGCTACTAATTGGCAGTTTATAGTCACTACTGTGTAAGACGGGGGACTTGTAAAGCCACTACCTTTTGGAATAGGCTCTACGTTACAGCCCTGAAGGTTGCCGATTAAAACTTTAGTCTGCGATATAGCTAAGTTATCTAGCGCTGACTTAACTATTGCAATCTTCTGTGCATCATAATTTGTTGCATCTGACTTTAAGAGATCTAACAGGCTATCATCAAGTCCAAAACAAAGATCAGTAGACGTTGAGTTAGGCTGGATCTGGACTAATAAGTTCTCGTAGCTGTTAATGTCTAAATAGCTGACACCTGAAGGCGGTTCAGCTGAATTATTGTTATCCGTTTTACGGAAAACTTTTACGGACATTACGTGCTAAAGAACTCTATATCAGAACTGGTGGCAATAATTTTTACTGGCACTTCTTCTATCATTATAGAAAAACTACTATTGGATGTTAAAGGCTGGCCTTTAAGTTTAGCTACAAAAGGCTGAAGTGCACCCTTCTGTATAGAAGATTCTGGTTGAATATTCAAACTAATGATTGAATAAGGCTGGGATTTCTGATCTATAACGAAATCAACATTCTCTTTTAGCACTGTACTGCCGTAAACAAACTCAATAAGATCAGTTAACTGATAGGCACCTGTATCATTAAAATCAACATCACTCAATATATATGGATTAGTTGCTGAGGACTTAATATAATCGCGTGCTTTATTGTTAGGTAGCTTAGGAACAACTACTGCTTCTAAGGTAAACAGAAAAGGTTGACCAACGAATACGGTACGTGAGTCTGTTAAGCCACCATAAGGAGTTAAGATCAGGTCTGTAACACGAGATGGAGTGTAGGTAACTGGAAGAGATGCAGTATATGTAGTACTACCGTAAGTGATTGTAGCTTCAATACTTGAGTTTAAAGGAGCCCCTACTTGACCAGAATAGGTAAACTTGAAGTACCGATTATCTACTGGATTGACTGGAGTGGCTAGAACAGTATTAAGACCCGTCCCTGTTACAGTAGCAGTACCAACAGCAGTTTTTAAAAAAACAGCAGTAGACGTGCTATCTGCGAGGGCAAAATAAAGTTCTTTATTTGTATCTGAAAATACAAATCCTGTAATAGAATCTACTGGATTATAGTTGGAGTCTTGATTTTTGTAAAATACGATAGTAGATGGTTCTGGATCAATAACTTTAAGAGTAAAAAAAGCATCAACCATTCCAGCGAACCTAGCTGTAATTTTACATTGTGTACTTTCTTTTCCAGTAGTAATCTTAAACTCACCTTTTGTTCGTGGAGGTACGAATTCTACTGTTACGTTTTTAGTAGCCTCCGCAAATACACCAGCAGTCTCGGTAAATGGCTCTCTAGTTTGAGAATCATACCTCTTGTATACGGTAAAAGTTTTTACATCACCGCGCTTTACTATATATGAGCCCTCAGAGTCTAACTCTAAGTTAGACAAATCAAACTCAAAGGTGGGTATGGCTTGTGGTACTGTATACGAGTATGGATTGTTTGTGAGCGTGTAGGGGGGTAATGAGAACAGTAGTTGAGCGGTTTTGGTGCCACCAGACTTAAGTGGCTTGAAGTCTTTAAATAGTAAGATTGTATTGGTCTTATCTAAAGCTAAAGTAAGAGGGGCGTCAAAAAGGCTAGGGCTATTAATCTCGGTAACGGTAGGCAGATTGTCAGATTTGAACTGATAATACTCTGGTGTGCCTACTAGGGCAGAGCTCTTTATCTTTACACCTATGACTTTATTGTTTTCTTTAGCTTCTTCTACAACGCCAAAAGAGTTTTTAACGTTAACTTTAAGAGTTCTAGAAGTAATTGAAAATTTATTTGCTACTGGATCGTAAAGTAGAACTATATTAGAAGCGCGAGGAACTACTGTTACTGTAACTGATTGAGGGCTACGCTTTAAGGCTTTTAGTGCTGTATCGCCGTACACGACTACGTTACCAGCATCGCTACTAGTTGCTGAGATATAGTTATCCGTAGTTCCATTAGAGTAGTAAACAGTTGCGGGTATTGTATAAATGTCACCTAACAGTAAATCTATCTCACTGGCCCCTAACGTAAACTTTGTGGCCAATACTCGATCTTCTGGGGCGACTTTAACGTAGATAAAGCTAGTTAGTTTAGGTTCCCGAATGGCGTCAGAGAATCCTAATTTAACTACAGTAGGTAAATTAACATTAGGGGACTGAAGAGGATCTGTGGTTAGAACACCTTCAGTGTATATTATAGGGTAAATAGCTGGAGTGTCTGCCCAAATAGGGCTGCTTCCGGTTAAATATTCTGTGTCTGTATCGCGTATAATAATTATTTTTTCTCGTAAGTAAGCAGGCTTAAACGTACCGTCAGAGTATTTTACTTTAGCGTCAAACGGAATAGAAGATCCGCTATTTAAAATAATGCTCAAGTCTTCACTATTTGTCTCAAGTAAAAAGTCACTAGTAAAAACTATTTCCTCTGGAATAGGCTCAATCGGTATTGTTAAAGTCCCCGTTAAGGTTCCGGCTACACCCGTAACAATAGTAGAGCCTGGCTTTAAAGCTGTGTATGTTTTCGAAGTATTATCAAGGCGAAGATAAGAACTATCAACTGTAATCGTTGCTGAAGTACTTACCCCATTCGTATTAAAACTATTACCGGTAATTGTAATAGAAGACGTATCTTGTTTGATAACGGGAGGACTATAGCTTAAACTCAGGTTATACGTTCTGTTCTCAGGTGGAGCTAAAACTTTAACAGATAAAGTATCAAACAGGTTTATGTTTTTTGGATGCTTTGCAGTAAATTCTGTTGTAGCGTTTTGCAGGTCAATACTAATCACTTTACCTGTGCCTACTTTTGCATAAAGTAGATTACCGGAGTAAAGTTGTAGATCAGTAATCGCAGTACCAAGACTCGGTAATATCTCACCCCAGCTTACTGGAGCAGCTGGATTACTCATATTAGTGTACTGAATCTGATTTTGGTAACTACTACCGGCACCAGTTGTTACAGTGATAAACTCATTATCATTAAGCATGACAGCTTGAGAGAAATTGCCAGTTATAATCTGACTCAGACTACTGCCTGACGTAATATAAATGCCGTTTGACTTTAGATATCTGAAACTCTCAGCAGGTGATACGAGCAGTTTGCTATAAGCCCCTGTTATCCCAGCATAGTTTGTGATATCAAACGTACTAGTCGCGAAGTCTACGACAATTTTCTGAAGAGAATTATTGGCTGCATTTGTATAAGCAAAAAACTCATTACCGGTATGGTAAACTAACCCGCTTGCTGTTAGTGTGTGACTAAACGGTGTGCCTGAAGGTGTATATGCATAAATTTTACTAGTAGTGCCGCCTCGATATAAAACATACCCATCTTTCAGGACTAAACCAAAGTAAGACGTGCCTTGAGTATCAATGGGTGATTCCTTATCTGTACTTCTAAGTACAGATAAGGAATCACCCTCTGTAACCGTATATGTAATACAGCGCTCATCGCCAAAAAGAACGTTAGTGCCGGTTGTCAGTACATGAATACGCCTAGCGAATACTGCCTTCTTATTACTGTCAAACATGTAATAAGGTTCTGTAATTGATGAAATATCTGTAGCGCTTACGTTGTTTAAATTAGCATAATCAGACGCAGTATAAGCTTTTGCTTTTATATTACTGGACATTGTAGAATTGAGGTCGAGTTCAACTAAAAGTTTAGGCTCAAACTTGACTGTACGATAGGGGCTTAGCAGGCCTTTCGCAGCTAGATATTCCGCGTGTGCTGGATTCGTAATGTCGTCAAGTTTGTTATAGAATACACATGTTTGTGTTTTCTTTGCAGGCTTTATGGTATCTGTTGTCTCTTCTGCGTAAAAAGTATAACCATTACCTAGACTATTAAACGGTAACACTAGTGGGTCTGTGGGGGTTAAAGTAACAGTTTTATCGTCTTTATCTGCCACCACCCATTTATATTTTTGAGTGTCTTCTGTATTATCTGATAGGTAGACTTTGGCTGTAAGTTGAGTTAGTTTTTGTTTATTTGCATGAACTAAAGTTTCGGGTAGAGCTTCTAAACAAAGTACCTCTAAATTGCCGTGGTCAGCCTCAATACGCTCAGCAACAGCAAAGCGGGTAACTCCAAAATCCCGTTTAAAGGATTTGTTATTATCAAACTTGTAAGTAAGCGTTACAGAAGTATCTACTTGATTAGTGCTAGAATCAGTAATGGCTGCACCAGATACATTGTAGTATCCGGGCTGATCATCAAGTTTCGTAATAGTAAGATTCCCGCCTACATTTTCCGCACTAGGAGTGCCACCTACAGGAGGGTTGTCCTTATCAAGGTCAAATACCTCAAAAGGCTCGTAAGCCATCTCAAACTTAATATTTCGTTCTTGACCAGCTACGAGATAAACTGTATCTTCAATTACCGTACCATTTACAGTAATACGAATACCGGTAGGGGATACTGCTAGGTAGGGGAACTCGTAAACTTCTACGTTATCGGAATACGGGGTAGCGTCGAGGCTATGAGTGTAGACTCCAGTAAATGTCCCTGTTGTGCTATACGCAATAGCTGGAATAGCTGGGTCACCTTCTTCCAAAGGGGGTAAATCAGTAAATACCGCAGCAGATCCAGATAGTGTGAAATTGGTATCTTTTGTTAACGTAACAGGAACTTTATCATTACTGCTATTAATGATGCTAAGTGGAATAGCCGCTAATTTAATTGTTTCCCCAGAATGTAAGATCTTGGTTTCTGCAAATAAAGGATCAAACTGAGAGAACCTAGTACCGCCTGTATCAAACAGCATAGGTCGGGTGCCGGTTGTCCCAAGCAGCTGTGATACAGCGAATAATTTTCCAGAATACACTGAGGTAGACAAAGCAGTCACTACACCGTCCAGAGATAGCGAGACGTTGCCTGATATGTTATCGCTTGCAGAATACGTAATAAGTTTGTTGTGGAATAGCGAAGTGTTAGGAGTGTGGTGTGCAGTAATACGCCTGCTTACTCCTGAAGCAACTGTAAATGGAGTAGTGGTAAAGCTAAGGGCTAAACTAAAAGCGTACACGTATAAAGGAACATCTTTTACAAAAGACTGATAGGTAGCACGGATTGTGCCATCATATTCTTGCTCAAAGTTGATAGTAGGATTAATCTCACCATCAAATCCTGTTGCAGTGAGATATTTTAACGATAGTCCATCACTACGTTTTACTGTAGAGCTATCGTTATATCCTAAAGAAACTTCATTGGTTAGGTTTAACGGGGCATTTACTTGAGTCTTGTAAAAGTCTTTATCAAAAACTAACCCGGTTGGTGCTAGTGGTACGCAGAAGAAGTTGGCATTGGTAGAGTACTCATTTGACCCTAACGGATCTGTTTTTTTTACGAATACGGTAGCGATACCTTCTTGATCGGGTTTAAACTTAGATTGATTTTCTATCCAAGCATCAATTGTGCTACTCCATATTCCGGTAGGAGGATATTTAATCTCGTCAACCAAAGTCTGATCCGATGGAATAGGACCAGATAGCGTATAAATTTGATATTTAAGGTCTAAGCTTGATTTTGTATTGCTGTTTAAGTAAGCGGTATATTCCGTATTGGTAATAACAATTTTATCGTAAACAGGTTTAACTGTTACTTTAATTTTTTCTTCCATGCCTAAATAGCTAACAGTTAGTGTTGCATCTACGCCTGGCTTTTTTGCGACAACAAGTGGACCTAAGCCTAGCGCCTGCTCTTCTTTTGTTGTTTCCCAGAATCCGCCTACAAGTGCTTCAGCATAGCCATCTGTAATTCTACGAAGTGTTTTGTTTCCAGAATCTATTACATAGACACGCCTACGAGAGTCAACAGCAAGCTTAGTCGGGCTACTAAAACGCGCTGCTGTACCCTGCCCATTATAAAAGCCCACAAACGGTGAGCCGGCAAGGGTAGACACTTTACTGTTAGATAGACCTAAGTTTACTCGATGCTGTGTAGCGAAGAATATCTCATCTTGAAACTGGGTGTAGCCAGATATATTTGGTGAAGTAATTAATGTGGCACCATCCTGCTTTAGAATATTGGTGGCTGCAGATATAAAATAGTAATCACTATTAGCAAATTGACCAAATCCAATAAGATCAGACGGAAGAGAATCTAACAATACTGTAGCACTCGCTTCTTCGCCTTGGTTATTAAGTTTAACAACTTTTTTATTAGTAGTATCACCTAAATCTAAAATTTGATAGCCGCTAGAAGATACTTTAAAGTCAGCAATGTTATAGGTACTCTCACCAGTATTATCCCCATAAATAGGTCCACTTAATCCAGCATTAACTAGCTCGAATATAGCACTTTTTGTACTGACAAATATACGAGAATCAAGAACTCTAACTAGGTTGTAGGTGTTTCCCGTAGGTAAAGTATAATTTCTCTTGTAAATACCTAACCTATCAAATACATCAATGCTGTATGCTGTGCTTCCAGACTTAAGTAGGTAAACTTCATCAGAAGAATTGATAGCTAGGTCAACTAATGTTTCGGTAAAGATCTTAGCGCCATCTATATCAGTCTGGAACCCTTCGTTATACAGTTCCTCGGTAGAGCCATCAGTATAAAATAACTCGACGCCGGCAGGTGAGGTTGATTGCTCGAAAACACTTAGTGATTCTGGAGCATACAGAGTTGATAATATCCTGCTTCCTGGTGGGTGAACTTTAACGATTAGGGTTAGGTTAACTGAATTTATTCCGTCGGCAAGCTCAGTTTCTATAGGTTTAATCTGAATAGTAGGGGACGTAGCCGGTGTAACGCTAAGGCCCTTTAGATATAACTGACCATTTATAAAAACTTGCTGTAGGTATACTGCATTTTGTTGCTTATAAAAATTACCCCCGCTTGGGTCTAAAGAAGTGATTAGCTGAGTATCGGTAAAGCCATCTTCATACTCAACAAACGCCTTAAGGGGTACAGTTCTATCTACATTAACAGCAATAGCATTATTAGCATCTATATAGTTTTTGATGCGTATTGCCTTTACTCTACGGCGTACTGTAAGAGTAGATTCTAGGAAAACAGTATCATCAGCCTTACTGACCCACTTTACTGCAACATAACCACCCGAAGTAATTTTAACCTTATACGAACCATCGTTTTCTTGAGATGTTATCTTTATGCCAGCCACATAAAGGTCAGCACGTGTATGTACAGAGCCGTCACTATTATAAACTTTAGGTGTTAGTGTAACTTCATCCCCAATATAAATCAAACCGGATTCCCTGCTAGGCTTGGTTGTATAAGAAATGAAATAGTCTTTAGCCGAACCTGCCGTAAGTATTGTTGTGGCAACCTCTGAGTAAGTAGCAGCAGAATAATCTTGTGCTGTAAAAACAGTCTTTAAGGAGTAAGTGTTGTACGGCTCGTAGGCGTAAACCTTCTTACCGGTAGCACTGTCTACAAAAAAGAACTTATACCCTGCTGACAGCAAAGTAAGTCCTGCGGGTACTTGCCCCAAATTGCCGCCCTCAGCATTATTAATTGTCCGACCATCGCTTAAAAGCGCGAATCCGGTAGAAGAGGACTTAGCACCAGAGTACATCTGGCGGGGTGGATCAGATGGATTATCATCGTCGTAATTTAGGTAACCGTTTCCTGATGTAGTAGTTGTACAAAATACCTGCTCTAAGTCCCTAGATACGTTAGCTACACCGGTAATACCACTAATCGTACCTAACTTATCATTATCTGCAACTAACTCATTTCTGCTAATTGTGCGAACTGTACCGCTAACAACAAGGTAAACTGTATCTCGATACGAAGTAATATCAGTGACTTTATTGCCTGATAAAGTTCCCCAATTTACAAAGTTTGGTGTATTACTTGGGGTATCACGTTTGTAGATAATTGAATCATTACCTGAATCAAATACTAATAAACCAAACTCTGGGCGGTAAAAATCTACTAATACAGGATTAACGTTATCGCCGTGCTGTACCTTTTCTTTAAACAGGACCGTATTAAATCTATCAATGTAAGAGACAAAACCAGAACCATCTAGCGTGGCTAACGTTAGCTCATAAGTGTCCGAAATATCAATAATTTTATTTACAGTATCTTCGGATATAGCCCTAGCAAACTTACCTCTTAGCTTACCTACTAACGCAGATGACATTTCATCAGTATTAGAGGAAGCTTTGACAAGTGTAACTTGATTTATTAAAGGTTCGTTGTTATTGTTGTAAATGGTTCCAGAAAAATAAGTGCCTGTTTTGCCAACATCAAGTAAGTAGTAGGGTAATAGACTTGTGATGTACTGGGGACCACCAAACTGAATATTAATATCTTTAGCTAGGTTAGTTCCTGATAAACTAACTGTAAGCTTAGCTACACCAAATGAGGTAGCCGATACCGTAGTTAAGGTTCCCTGAGCAGCAGAACTAAAGACATTATTATCAAGTGTAAATGTTAGTAGCGGATTCCCGTAGATAAACGCGCCGTTTGCTTGTCTAACATAAAAATCTAACCTACCACTTGGTATATCGCTATATCTTATGAAGTTATTGTTGCGGGCAACATAATCCGGTACAACAATCTCTGTATACGTTAAATCTTCAACTAATAGCGGATAAAGGTAAAAAGAACGTGTAACTGAAGTACCTAAAGAGCATACCGCTAATCCGGTAGCAATTGAAGGAGTAACACCAGAAGTATAAGTATATTTAAACTGGTTACCGTTTTCAGCAGTGAATCCTGTGCCACTCCCCACAACTTGCCAGTTCAATTGTGTATTAGGCGCCAAAGTTGTGTTATCGGAGTAAACAACCTCGCCAGTAACGCTAACTACCCCAACGAGGGAGTTGTCAAGTTTGTATGGGACCACTACCGTATTATCGGAGAAGCTTAAGAAGTTAATGTAACTAGGCTTAGCTACTTCATCCACATAGATATATACACTACCCTGGACATACGTGTCTAAGGGTTGGGGTGTTCTGTAGTTAAACGAAGTATTGCCTAATCCAAGACCTGAAACGGTTATATTGGTGCCAGATTTAACTGAAATCTTATTCGAATCCCAACCCTCTAGTTTAAGAGGTTTTTCGTAAACTCTATTCCCAGATAGTAAAATATATGTAGGTATCTCTAGAGATTGACCTAACTTGACGTTAAAGCCATTTTGACTGTTATCCCTATTCTTTATCTTGACATCAATTGGGGCTGGGTAAAAGTTAGTCGGTATAGTTTTTGAAAGGGAGGTATTAAACTTGGTAGAGAACTTTAACTGACTCTCAAGCTCTTTATTTGCAGTAGCGTATACTTCATCTTGATAAACAGAAGACCCCGTAACTTTAGATAAACTTAGCCCATCTGTTTGATTAACATTGGTTACACTATCTGCGTAACTAAATGTGTTATCACTAAAGACAATCTGAACGGGTAAAAGGTTAGAAGTCTCTGATGGTAAATTAATTACGCTACCCGTATATTTTAAGAAGTAAGCTCGTTTGGTATTACTGGGATGTATTAAGAAACTAGCTGTTGTCTGTATAAAGTTGTCTGTAGGCGAGTACATTCTTGCTACCCCAACTACGGGCTTTGAAAGGTCAAGAATGCCTAGACGGGTATTTACTGTATTTGCAGGGTTTGGCTCAATATTCTCTTGTGGGAAAATAGCATCAGAAAAGCTCTGAGTTGTTACCGGAGTATTCGCAAAAACTAGGTAATGCAGCCCATCTATATAAGAAGCTTGATAAATTTGCGCAGATGGGGATGGAGTATTTAAAGTACCGTAATCTACATTCTCGGTAACAACGTAAAAGCCTTCTAGTGTTGGAGTAGCAGGATCATCATTAATCCAAGAAATCTTTACTTTGTATAGACGATTATCACTTGTATACCGCCAGAATGATGACGAGTCTTCTCTAATAGCCGCGATGGTTTCTGCAGCGTTAGTACTCATCAGCGGTGTATAGGTACCGTCAGTTAAGTTTAATAACTCAATGTCACCATATTGATATAAAAGATACGCATAGCCATCTGGGCCTGGTATAATCTTCTTAATGATACTGGTATTTGTACTAAATGGATCAGATAACCGTAAGCTGTCATTATTGTAAGAAAACTTATATATTTTAGAATAACCGTGATCACGAATATTCTCTAAAGTTAGCTCAGGATACACGCTTTGATCTAAGTACCTAGTTGCCAACAAGCAAAACTCTGTTCCGTCTTTGAGTTTTACAGAAGAAAATGCAGTTGCGACTTCAGTAACATACGCCACTTCTTCTTGAACAAGTTTCGGTTTTGCCAAGTTTATTTTGTAAACGCGAGAAAAAGGAAAAGATTCTTGCTGGTAAGAAACGTATGTCAGAATATAAGCATCTTCTGCAGTACCAAGGGCCCGCAAGTTATAAGTAAAGTCAAGTAGATTAGTGTAAGTTCCGTTATTAAACTGATAAAGCTTATTAGATGCAACTGCATATAAATTACCACTTACTTCAGTAAATACTCGCAAAGCGGCTTTATTGTCGGAATAACTTAAATAATCTGTTTGAGTAGATCTAAGCGGATATATATAGCCATTTGACTGTACTTCGAGAATATCAGGACTCTTTGATTCAAATACAGCAGACTCTAAGTAGTTTCCATTAGTAGTTAAAACAGAAGCCCCTAAAGAGATAGTAGTTCCTAAATCAATTTCAAATCCACGATTATGGTAAAATGGAGTATATGTGATTCGAGCTGGACCTGTTAAACTAAACTTGAAATCCTGTACTAATGGTGACCCAGAATCCTGATACGTAACTCGGACAGTAAGTACACTATCTGTAGCGTGAATACAGCTAATCTTGAATCCGAATAAGCCGGCTTGATTATAATTTTTATCTAGCTGGATATATGGTATTTGATTTAACTCTGCTTCTGTGTAAAACTTAAAGCCGTCTACAGAAAAAGATAAAGAGTAATAAGTAGATAAGCCTTGGCTAAAACTTTGGTCTGAAAAGTATAGAATAGGGAATATTACAGCAAAGTCATCTTTAGCAATTTCATTGTTTTGAAAGAACGATAAAACATACTCTGCACTAGAGTCTATGTAAGATAGCTGCGGGCTCTGGGGGTTTACGATTTCGATACGGGAGTCTGCTAAAAGTTTGCCGCTAGTATCTACAAGCTCTACTGTCACAGTTCCTACATTGTGTAGGGTAACTAATCCGGTACTGCTATTTACAGAAGCAGTTGCCGGACTAGAAGATGAACTAAGCCTAAATGTACCCACCACACTAGAGTCCTTTTCAAGCTGAAAAGAACCTAACGCTAAGTTTAACTTAGCTTGGGGTGGGAAGATCCGCGTCACTTGTCGAGATGGTTATCTAAAATTTTCTGTAGTTCAACTGCAAACATATCAGTTAAGTTTTTTATTTTCTTCGTCTCTTCTTCAAGTTGAGACTGCAGAAAACCTAATTTTGTCTCTAGATCTTTAGACAGGTCTGAAAGAGCAGGGCTAAGATCTAGTTTATTCCATTCTGGCTGCATACACTAATATAGAATATTAAAGCGTCTTCGATATGAGTGAAAGTAGTGCAGGAGTTGGGGGCGTAACCGGTGGTGTGCCTGGTGTACCATGAACGTGAGTGGCTAGCCACATAAGAAGTTGATTGCCTAGCGGAACCGGCTCAATCGCCATCTCGCCACCGAACTTAATACTGGGGGACTCTATAACAGTCTCTAGTCCCTTAATTAAAACTTTTTGAAGAGCTATGACCTCAGCTTTAATTAAGCCACGTAATGTAGCCATACCTGTATCGGTCATAACCATAACATTACCAAAGTTTGTGTACACTTTAGTGTCGCCTGCTTTAGTTCCTATAGTTGCGCTACCCAGAAGAGATTCATACGTTATGTTCCCAACTGTAGTCCTGTTTTCAATGTTGCCAGCGCCATAAATATAGCTGCCCATGTTGCCCGCCCCGAGAATTGAAGTCGTAATGTTTCCAACAGCAGTCGTTGTTGAAATGTTTCCTGCTTTTGTATCAAACTTAAGATTCCCTATGTTTGTCTGTAGGGTCATGTTTCCCGCAAAGCAGCTAACCTCATAAGAATTTTGGTTAAGAAGAACGTCCTTATTTCCGATGAAGAGTTTATAGACGCCCTGTGTTTGAGTGTCTATACTGCCCCCAACAGTTCGGTTCAATGTGCCACCAATAGATACAGACTGGTCGCCATTAATTCTGGACTCGTGCATGCCGTCAATAGTGTAGCGAAGCTTACCTTTATGGAACTTATCTCTTAAGCCACCACTAGTTGTGCCATAACCAGACTTTTCATTATGATTGATGGGGGAAGCAGTTCCTGTTTTTTTATTAGGGTGTGGGTTAGATGGCTGAATAATTAAGTCAATATCGCCCCTAAGTATACCCTGAATCGCGTTGCCAGTATTTTTAATTCTACCGACATCTAGCTCAATTCCGCCGTCTAGAAGGGCCTGAATACTTCTAGAACCCTTAGCATCTTTACCTATAGCAGCGACAAGAGCCCCTGCAAGATCAAGCGTCAGACTTCTGTTATCGATGCCATCTGAGCCAATTCTTAGCATGACATCACTATTAAGATGGGCATCTAGTGACCCCGCTGTAAGGTCAGGATCAGATACTACAGGCTCTACTGCGTACTTATAAACTTTTCGAATCGATGGCATCTTCATATCGTGGAAACGATAAATCTGATCGCCAGTACCGTAAAATCCCTTGGACTTACTCAAGTTTTTGGAGTTGCCAGCACTCGAATCTAACTGGTTGCCTCTTGCGTTATATCCATTCTGACGATGATTTCGCTTAAAGTTCTTGCTTGTTTTTCCTACTCTTAGAATAATACCCCCATCAGTTGTCATATCTAAAGATACGCGCTGACTTTCTAAATTATCTAAATCAAAGGGTGAAGTTACTCCTGTATTTACTTGTTTCTTATCTATGCGAGCTGGTGATCTACGGGAGTTTATGTAAGAACGGTCATCGCAACCTAAATTGATAAAGCTTCGTCCTAAGGCGGTAAGTTCAATTGACTCTTCTTTATAATCTTTATCAATAAGTAGACGAACACTACCCCCGAAACTACCCTCGACGCTTCTGCCAGCTCCTACAGGATTTATACCTACAGCTTGAGAGTCAATGCTTCCAGGTAGATATTCTCTATATATATGCTCGCGCTGGGGCCTAGTTGAACCTACATGGAAACTAATATAGCCTTCTTTATTGATGTAAAAGCGAGTTTGGGCTAACTCCGAGGGCATTTTCCACATACTCGCAACTGCCCAAGTTCTGGTTTTAGGAAAGTGGGGCAACAAATCCCCTTCTATTGCGATCTCTCGTGAGTCAATTCTAGTTGTATCTGCATCCTCAAACAGCTGATGGCGAAGTACCTTGCCGTAATTCTCTGGATCGGCAAGGAAGTCGTAGCCAACTAATGTACCCTGAACGCCCTCAATGATATTAGATGAAGTCAAACTATCCGCATCTAGTTTTGTCTGAGTGTCATCCATGACAAAAGGATAGCTATGGTTTAGCTGAGCATCGCCTAGCTCTTTAACGGCATACCTAGATTCTGTTAAAGGTAATGCCGAATAAGCTATTTCTTGTTTAGCCGCTATGAAAGCTTCAAAATCTGAATCGTCTAAGGTAATTAAGTAAGGGTCATCAATGGTAAAGGTACCTCCAAGGGTCCGAACCCACTGGTAATTTCCATCTTCCAGCATATGGAAGTTCTGTTTCAAATCAGGTGTAATTAGACTAGAGTATGGATTAATTGCCCCGTTTACGTAGCTTAATCTTCTACTGATATCTGTAGGGGCGTTTAACCCAAAAGCTTCATGAACTTGCCCACTATTGTCAAGTAACTGTCCTTTTTCGTTAAAGTTAGCCTCTACGTACCGCGTAATCATGCCGTCTACACGAACTGACGCGTCAGTTGCGCGATAATACTGCAAGGAGTTTAGGACAATACTTTGGTCACTGTTTCTTACAATAATTTCATTAAGTTTACTGCTTGTAAACGAGATATCTTCGTCAAGTCTAATATCGCTGCCTTGGTCACTAGATAAGAAAATCTCACCGGGATATAATCGCTGATTCTTTAGTCGTACTTCTGTCTCAGTGCCCCTAAATCCAATTTGTTGGTCGCCGGTGACATCTATTTTGTCGTTGTTGTAGCCCAGAACTGGGGGGGCAGGAGGAAGAAAAGCAGTAATAATATATCTGTTAGACGTATCCGAATCAGGTATTGTATTAGCAACAACTTTAGTCCCTACTTCTGGCATGCCCCCCAAAAAGCCACGTCGAGTCATGAAAGGAAACCCGATTTGAACTTCTGGTATTAATCCTATTCTCGGATAGATAAAGTCAACCTGACAAGTCATTCGCTCATTGTTTACAGAACGAACTATACCAATTAAAACACTACTAACTGTATCTGAGGCGTTAGGGTCATACCTAACAGGATTAGGTAGTCCGCGATTAATGGACCACCAAAAGCTTTGACCTTCATTTGCCATAAACGATTATAGTTAAGGTGAATTGAACTCGGTGGGTGTTATCTGAATGCCTGTAACTGGAATACTGAGTCCATAATCAAAGCCAAGAATAAGCTCAAAACCTTTGTCATCTGTATACCTAAACCCAGGCTTTTCCTTCTCCAGACTATCAACTTTTTTGGTATTAAAAGACGAAAAGCTGCTAATTAAACTATCAACTTTTTTTATGGCCTTGGTATAATCAGGCTGAGCTTCTTGTGCTGGAGCACTGCTGGAACTTTGCTTAAGCCAATCTTGGATTACTGCAATGAATATTGGCGATGTTGTGTCGTTTAATTGTAACTCTGTTAAAAACTTTGTAAAGTTATCTCTAAACTTGTCTTCCCATTTAAGATTTTTTATGTTTGTATTGTTAGGTTTTGCTTTAATAAAATACTCTTGTAAAGAAGAAAGGGCGCTTGAAGCTTCATTATTATTTAAAAAAGCACCTTTAATTGTTTCTGCATCTTGTATACTATTCGATGGCTTAACGTCTAACTGAAGATACTTAGTTGCTGTATCAACTCGCCTTCTTATACACTCAACCCCAAGTGTTGTCGTAAAGCTTTGTCCAAAATCAAAATCATGATTAATCGATACGATGTAAGCATAAATATCTTCACACTGAAGATAAACAGGCATGCCTAACTTAAGCTCAGGTCTACCTGCAATTGTAATAGAACCTGTGTACTCTTTTTTGTTAATGTGATTTAGCTCAGCTACAGCAAAGTAGTTTAAAGTATCAGTATCTCTGATAAAGTTGAAAGATTTACTGATGTCTTTAATCCCGTATTTTCTGGACTTCTCAGGATCAATGTAAAAAGTACTGGGACGGTTAGAAACGCCTTGATCCGCCGTAAAAGAGCCTTCAAGGTTTATACGCGTGTAAATCTGATCTAGATTATGGGATATAGTATAACTTAAAAGGTCCATATCGTTTATGACATAAACACTCTCTTCATTGTTAAGTTTATTCTTGTTATCAAAATCAGCAGATTTTAAGTTGTAATATGGCGGCTTTAGTGTAAAGACAACCCCAGCCGCCATGAAAAACTCATAGTTAATTCGAGATTTAACTTCTTGAGCTACCTCTAAAGGGGACTTGACCCCTAGATTAAAGGGATCAAGTTGTCCAGAAACTTCATTGAACAAGGGGAGGGCTATCTGAGTGGGATCTAAGAATTTACCATCTGGCTTTGTAAGCATTCTTATGTCTTTTAAAGGCTTAAAAAACGTTTCAAAAGTAGTTTTGTCATTGTCTTTACCAGTTATTGCAGCTTTTATTGCAGCTAATCTTTGCTGTACAGGAGTAGGTTTTGTTTCTGGTTTTCCGTTAAATATTTTATCTGCTTGTTCTATATCTTTACCTGAAATACCTACAATACTTAGACCTACTTTTAAATTACTAAATCTTTTTCTCCAGTAAGCTAAAGAACTCTCATATACGGTAGCCTGCCTACTTAAGGTTTCCTGCGTCAAAACGGGTGTTCCTAAAAGCGGATTAACAACTAATGCTTCATCTGAGAACATAGCTAAAGATAGGGCATAAATAATCTCGGGGGCAGTTAAATAGGAGTAAATTTGAGCTAATGCTCTGTAAGGCGATGAAGTGTAGACGCTATTTAATACAGAATCTTGTGTAATGACTCGACTTAAGTCCCACCACTTAAGCATGTCTTGGCAAGATAAATGTACACTATAAAATCCATCAGAATATGACTCTTCAACGTTAGTTACTAAACCCCAAAATACTCGGTAGTACTGGGGTTTTTCTTCGTTACCTAAAAATCTTCCCTTCATGTAGATATGTACTTCAGACATAAGATCAATATTGATCTTACCGGCCCCGTACAAGCTTGAAGATGCGTGGCGTGGTATGGCTAGGTCTATGGAAGCAGAACCTTGTCCCCCCTCAAGATTCAAGTTTACTGTCATTCTTGTAACGATATCTACCAAGTTATGTGAATAATTTTTAGCGTCCCTGGTGACAGATACAGCTGTATTCTGGTTAATAGTCAGTACTGCATCTGGAGCAAGTAGAAGTACGGGTCGATTTATCTTGTAGCCAAACTTCATTACGGTTCTAAATGGCCTTTTACCCTAAAGTTCTCATTGTTTAGATTATAGTCGTAGAACAAAGGGGTGAAATCAAAACTGTAGTCAAAGTTAAACGCTTTTTCAGTTGTTTCTGTATAAGAAAAGGAGTTAAAGTTACCGTAAGCTTTTAGTGTGCCGTAAGTCAACTCTACTAAAAGTCTCGTGTCAATAATTTTTCGAGAGCTTGACGAAAAAAACGAAGTATTGCTTTTACCTATATTCTTGTAGTCAGCTCTAATCTTGCTTAAAGTCTGACTAGTCCCTTTAGTGGGCTTACCCGGAGTAAAAATGGTACTATACTTTGACCCATTATTCTTGTAAAAAAGTAGTACATTAAAAAAGTTCTTGTACCCAACTGTTTCTTGGGCGTTTTGGCGCGTAATTCCTTCTGAGTAATGAACAAATGCAGCAGAGGTTGCCTGTACTTGTAAGGTATCTAACTCATCACCCCAAAGTTGTGGTATAAATCCGGCGCGAGTATAAACAGAAGAGTTAATAGCTTTTTTCATACCAAATGAGATGTTTTTTGGATTAATGTCAAAAAATATAACTGGAATTTCTGTGTATGCGCTGACAGTAGTTTTGTTATTCTCTTGACCTATCTTGACCATGCGAAGACGTAACATCTTATCGCGATCATAGACAAAATCAGAAAACTTGCCGCCTTTTTGTGTAAAAAGAGGTACCCTACTTACATAGTAGTTTCCCGGTAAGCTATTCTTAGAAAAGGACATCTGTACCTAAGACTTTAAACGTAAAGCTGAAGCTCATCATAAAGGGTCTCTCTACTGTATCATCCAGATTAAGTGACTCAAAGAACCCATAATAAATATATTTATCAAAGTGAAACTGAACTGGATTAAAGTCTGAAGGAAAAGAGTTGGTAATAGTCAAACCATTATCACGATAAGCTTGAATAATTTGTTCTAACCTAGTAAAAGCAGGAACCTCATCGCCCTCAGCGGTAGTTCGGACATTAAGTATACCCCCGTAACCGTAAGAATCAGACTTGAAGCCGCCGGATACAGCTTCTACTGTCAGTGTATCTAGTTCTTCGCCCCAATGCTCCTCTATCCATCCTGCTCTGCTTTTTCTGCGCGTCGTTTTTTGCCTGAAGGAGTAAGATATTGAAGATGGATTTACGAAAAAAGGAATCTGCTCGTTACCTAATACAATACGGGCTAATGTATCTATGTTCTTTGGCCTAAAACGAACAGGTTTATTGTTAACAGTTACTTCAAAGTCGCCTTCAGTCACTTTTACGTCCTCTCAACCATGCGTTTTAAATAGTTAACTACTATAAGCTTGGCTGCGGATTTTGCTTGCTCATTGTTCCCTACAGTCTCATATTTACTTTGTGATTGATTAAAATATTGAATCTCTTTAGCTAAATGAACATCTACTTCAGCAAAAAAGTATGTTTTATTTTCTTTCGTAAACTTATCACTTAACATCATAGAAAAAGCACCGTCCCCTGTGTAAAACTCTGGAAGTTGTTGTGGGCCTTGGAACTGAAATTTATTAGGAGTGGTTGTTATGTTATCGGTAAGTAGTCCTGAAGTCTTAGAGTTTTCTGGCGGGGCTACGGGCTGTGGGGCACCTGCAGATGGTGTTGGCGCTGGGGCTGTAAGCTGCGATGGTGGATTAGATTTCTTAAGGGCTGCTCTGACGATGTTTTCCCAATCAACAGGCGCCGTCGCCCTTGATTGACGAAAGACTTCCTTCATCTTTCCAATTATATTGTTTACCTTATCAGTGGAAGCTGCTGCGGAATCATCCGCTCTTGGAACACTAGACACGCCCCCTACTGCAGCTGCTTTTAAGAAGGCTCCTATAATACTATTACGCTCATTTTGATTACCTAATTTACTGGCTGCTATATCAGTAACTGATCTGAGTATATCGGGATTAATAGCTGCCGTTTGTCGAAGACCCTGTGAGCCTATTTCATAATTGATACCCCTAGTAAAAGACGCGTATTTTGCCCAATAACCTGCTTGATTCGTCTTAGGAACACTTGCATCTATAGCACTTAAAGCCTGTTTGACATTTTCAATACCTCTCCCACCGCTGACAACTTCTGATACGGCTCGCATAAAACTAGAACTGTCCCCGGGCCCTAACCCTAACTTACCTTTGTAATCTTCAAACATATTAGGCGCTTGAGCATGTATCTCTACCTTAGGGGTATTATCGAGGTTCGAGACAGGGGCTATAAAATCTTGAAGACCTTCCTCTAGAAAATTCTTCCAATTAATCTTTCCGGGCTTTAGCGAAACTCTTCTGCGAATTACAAGATCGTGTAGACGAGCTTTTTGATCTGGATCAGCTGGGTCGTATGCGGCTTCATCTGTATGGTTAATCTTGTAGAGTAATATTTCCTCAAGCATTTTAATCTTCTTAAGTTTATCTTTGAGATCATTTAAGTCATTTGAACTTTGGGATTTAGCGTACTTCTCTGCGAGATTTTTTGCTTCAACATTAAACCTAATATACTCGGAATAGTTAGATGTGAAAGTTTGCGCGACAGTAAGCGTATACCAACTATCATTATCACCTGAGAAAGCTCTTGCGGCACCCAAAACCGTATTTTTAATTGCCCCCCAAGCTGCACTAAAGCCGTTACCCGTAAAAAATAAACCGATGGTAGATACGAAATCCGAGAACCCTTCTATGAATGGCACTATACGTGTGACT
>Ga0194124_10001879_pt1 | contig 25138 bp, 24 predicted proteins | sample TA2KigCas0mmetaG_FD_148605 | JGI IMG/M metagenome (GOLD analysis project Ga0194124, IMG submission 148605) | Freshwater microbial communities from Lake Tanganyika, Tanzania - TA2015031 Kigoma Deep Cast 0m | ecosystem: Environmental > Aquatic > Freshwater > Lake | place: Tanzania: Lake...
GCCAAATGAGCCAACGCTAAAATCGGATCAGATCCTATCTCCTGAGATATCTTTAGAGGAAACGGTAGAAGCAACTGCGGTCGCACACGATGTCGAATTGCAGGATGGCGATGAACTAAACAACAATACGTCATCAGATAAAAAGAATTCTGATGAGATCGGCCTTCCCAAAGCATCTGTTCTTGATGACGTGCCCATTCAACCTCTTTCATCGCGTGAATTCTTTACGCGTCCGCTTCCTGCGACTCCAATAGAGTCTAAAATAACCATCGAAAATGCACTAAGCGAAGAAACACCTTCTTTGCCGAAAGCGCTTGATGCGAATTATCTGCAAAATGACAACGAGCCCGTCCAAGAGGAGCGTCAACTTAATGAGGAGCGCCAACTTAACGATGAGCAATCAACTGAAAATGAAACCCTCAACGAATTTGATGAGTCTCAACCTCACTCATCGATCGCACCTCTCCCTGTGCCTGAACCGCGTGCTTTCACGCCGACAACCGGAATCACTCTGGCACAACAAAAAACCGAAAACACACGCTATAAGGGTTTAATCCTTCGCGTTTTGATCTTGTTATTGGTTCTGCTCGCGTTGATGGCAGCTGTTGCGGGTGTCGCTGAATTCCTCAGTCGAAACAGCGCGAATGAAATTGCAACAAAGGCGACGACTGACGCTCCTGATACGCTCTCATCGTCAACAAAATTCACTGACCGCCTCCCCGCGGAACCCGATGAACCGCAAGTCAATGCATCAACGCAGAGCGGTACGACAACGGCCGATCAAAATGCAGCGAGCACCAGTCCACTTTTAACAAGGGCACTTTTTATCGAGGAACAAGCCGGAGGAATCGGTGACGCGAAAAAGACCGTAGGACGCGTAAGCTGGAAGCTTGATACATTAACATCGAGCACAACGGGAGCCGCGGATCTTGGTGTGCGCGCAACGATTGATCTTGCAGAGGCGGGATTAAACGCTTCATTGCTCTTTAGAAAAAATCGCGATCTTACCTCGGCAAATGCCTATTTGATTGAAGTGAATTTCCAATCGGTTGGTGACGCCCCAAATGGCAAGATCCGTGACATCAGTCTTCCGGAATTGCGGCCTGACGAGAAAACGCGCGGTGTGACCTTAGCAGGCATACCCGTGCCTGTTTCCGATAATGTCTTTTTGATCGGCCTTAACGCTTTACCGGCCGATATCAAACGCAATATCGAACTCATTCAAAAGCAGAATTGGTTTTTCATTCAGGTACGTTTTGCGACTAGCAAACGTGCGCTTCTGCTCTTTGAAAAAGGTAAAACAGGAGATCGCGTCTTTGAAGACGCGATCCAAGCTTGGAAATAAAAGAGAAATCGATCGCGATCAGGCGAAAGGCAATGCCAAAGGCGCCACCTGGTGATTACGCGCTGCCATATGATCCTGAACAGCCTTTTGAACTTTTTCAAAAGCTCTGACTTCAATTTGGCGAACGCGCTCGCGCGACACACCAAACTCTTCTGATAAATCTTCGAGCGTCACCGGATCTTCAGCCAAACGACGCGCTTCAAAAATTCGACGCTCACGATCATTGAGCACATCAAGCGCATGCATCAAGGCTTGATGGCGGAAGCTCGATTCTTCATCTTCTTCCAAAATTGTTTGCTGCGATGGCGTATCATCAACAATCCAATCCTGCCATTCGCCATCACCCTCGGATTCGGCACGCAAGGGCGTGTTGAGTGATGCATCGCCACCAAGACGACGATTCATCTCGACCACTTCGCGTTCTTCAACGCCAAGCTTTGTTGCAATGGTCTTCACTTGTTCGGGATGCAAATCACCTTCACCCAAAGCGGCTATTTGGCTCTTCGCTTTGCGCAGGTTGAAAAAGAGTTTTTTCTGATTGGCCGTGGTGCCAATTTTCACGAGCGACCATGAGCGCAAAATATATTCTTGAATGGCGGCTTTGATCCACCACATCGCATAAGTCGCCAAACGGAACCCTTTATCGGGCTCGAAACGTTTAACGGCTTGCATCAAACCCACATTGCCTTCGGAAATCACTTCGCCAATCGGCAAACCATAACCGCGATAACCCATCGCGATTTTTGCAACGAGACGCAGATGCGACGTCACAAGGCGATGCGCAGCTTCTGAATCGCCATGCTCGCGCCAACTTTTGGCAAGCATATATTCTTCCTGAGGCTGGAGCATCGGGAAGCGACGAATTTCGGCAAGATAGCGCGACAGGCCGCCATCAGCGGCAAGTAAGGGCAGGCTCGAAGACGCCATGACATCCTCCGTAAAAGGTTCCTAATTTACGCGGCAGACCTGAAAGCGGATGCGTTACGCCACCCGACTCTATAGCACAAGAAACAATGGCAAAAAGGGGGCAATAGGAGAGAGTTGCTTGCTCTCACGCAAGCGAAGATCCGAAATCCGCAATCAGGGCCTTAAAATCAGGAGGCAAAGCACTTTCAAAATGAAGCTCTTGACCAGAACGCGGATGGGCGAAGCCGAGTTCCCGCGCATGGAGCGCCTGCCGTGAAAAAACTTCAACGGCAGCCTTTGCGCGCGGCGCCAAGAGCCCTGCTTTGGTCTTAAATCCCGTGCCATAAACGGGATCCCCGATCAGCGGATGGCCAAGATGGGCCATATGGACACGGATCTGATGCGTGCGACCCGTTTCAAGCTGGCAGGCGACGAGAGCGGCCACGGGCGCGCCCGCTTCGCTCGCAAAGCGGGCTTCGACTTCGTAATGCGTCACCGCTTCACGGCCCCTACCCGGCTTGACCACCGCCATACGGTCGCGATGGCTTGAGGAGCGATCAAGCGGGGCATCGATGGTTCCGGTTTTGCGATCCGGCACCCCCCAAACCAATGCGGAATAAGTTCGAACCAAAGGACCAGTGCGGCCATGGTCGGCAAATTGCACGGCAAGTCCCTGATGGGCGCGATCATTCTTTGCAACCACCAAAAGGCCGGATGTGTCTTTATCAAGCCGATGGACGATGCCCGGTCGTTTCACGCCACCAACGCCGGATAGACTCGCGCCGCAATGGGCAAGCAAGGCATTTACAAGCGTCCCTGTTGGATGCCCAGAAGCAGGGTGAACAACGAGGCCTGCGGGTTTATCGATGACGATCAGATCCTCATCCTCGTAAACAATCACAAGCGGGATGTTTTCGGGGAGCGGTTCCGCGGGCTCGGCTTCCGGAAGGCGAATGGAAAGGGACAATCCCACGCGAAGCTTCTGCCCCGGATCATCAACTGGCGCGCCATCAAGCGTAACCTGCCCTTCGAGGATCAAGGCTTTGAGGCGCGTACGCGACACTTCGGGAATGGCGGCGGCGAGATATCGATCCAGCCTTTCGCCCTTTTTCTCTTCTTCAACGGTAAAGGACAGACAGTCGCTGTCGGCATCCGGAAGGGCGTCATCACTCTCATTCATAATGCGCGGGGTAGCACGGTTCCCGCTTCAAAGGCGATCTTTTTGTTTCATATCGGATCGTGCTTCATGGATTTCCGATTGAGAACAACTCCGCCCCATAAGCTTGATCGACTTTGACAATCCCAACCGATAATCTGACACCATCAGGCGCTACCGCCTTAGTCTTTCTTCAGAAATTGAGACTGAAGGTTCTCATCCATGTCAAAACATGAAGACAAAAATCATCGTGATGGTGAGTCGGGTCTCTCGTCCAAACATTACGGGCGGGAGCTTGAAGCGCTCGATCTCGAACTTGTTCAATTACAACAATAGGCACAAAAAACAGGCGCGCGAATTATTGTGATCTTTGAAGGTCGTGATGCTGCTGGCAAAGGCGGCGTGATCAAACGGATCGCTGAACCGCTGAATCCGCGTTTTTGTCGTATTGCCGCTTTGGGTGTGCCGACAGAGAAGTAAAAATCTCAATGGTATTTTCAGCGTTATGTTAAGCATCTTCCTGCCGCTGGTGAAATCGTTCTCTTTGATCGCTCATGGTATAATCGCGCCGGCGTTGAAAAGGTGATGGGCTTTTGTACCAACGATGAATATGAAGCCTTCCTGAATAATTGCCCTGAATTTGAAGCTTTGCTCATTCGCTCCGGCATTCATCTTGTCAAATTCTGGTTTTCCGTCAGCGATGAGGAACAAGAAAAGAGACTTCAAGAGCGTGCCAATAACCCATTGAAACAATCGAAGCTCAGTCCCATGGATATCAAAGCACGCGATTTGTGGGATGAATATTCACGCGCGAAGGACCGGATGTTCGCTGCAACCGATACAGAGCTTTCCCCCTGGTATGTCGTTGATGCGGACAACAAACAGAAAGCGCGGCTGAATTGCATCAGGCATTTTTTGAACCTCATCCCCTAAACGCGTGAGCCGTTCACGCCCCTGACCCTCCTGCCCGAGAAAGTCGTCGCTGATCCTTATATCCGCCCGCCGAAATCGTCCCAGCGGATTGTTCCGGATTGTTCCGGATTATTACGGCTAGGATCGGCGGCATTTGCCTTAAATTTGCGCAAAAAACGCATAGCTTAGGGCCCGTCATACACTTGCCATGATTATATTGCACTGCAACATTATGAAGATGAGTGCAGTAAAACCGGATGATTCGGGCCAAGGTACCGATCTTGAGCAAAATCCCGCCTCGACCATCAGGCGGCTTTGGCCAACCGATATAGACGCCTATCGTGCCCATCGTAAACGGCTTGATCCAGACTCGCGCCATGCGCGATTTGGTGGCGGTGTTTCTGATCAATTTATCGACGCCCATGTCGATGCATCTTTGCGGGTGGATACGCTGATCTTCGGGGCTTTCGACAAAAACGAGATGATCGGTGCAGGTGAATTGCGCCTGCTCTTTGGCGCACGGCCGATGGCGGCAGAAGCCACTTTCTCGGTTGAGCGTGCTTACCAAGATCATGGCTTAGGCGATGCGTTAATAGCGCGTGTTGTAGCCGCCGCCCGTAATCGTGGAATCCTTCGCTTAGCGATGACTTGTCTCAGCCATAATGAACGCATGAGACATCTCGCACACAAACATCACGCTGAATTCGTCAATAGCGACGGTGAGACGGAAGCGTGGTTGCCACCCGCCTCACCGAGTGCTTTGACACTGATTGAAGAGACCTTTGGTGAGACAGGTGGCCTCTTCAACAGTCTCTTTTCGGCATTCGCGTAATAAATTCACGCAGCAATCACTCATATTCAAAAAGTGAGGGCGCGCGCCTGTTTCACACCCGGCAAGCGCTGAATGCCTTGCAAGACATGCGCGGGTGCTGCGCCATCGATTTCGACAAGCGCGATTGCTGAGCCGCCTTCATTATCACGACCGAGCGCAAAGGTGGCGATGTTCACATTCGCACTGCCAAGCAGTGAGGCAAAACGACCAATAAAGCCAGGCTTATCTTCATTCGTGACATAGATCATCGAGGGACCAAATTCAGCATCGACCTTGATGCCTTTGATATTGATGATGCGTGGCTTGCCATCGGTGAACACGGTCCCGGCAACCGAACGTGTGAGATCATCGGTGACCACTTCCAAGGTGACGAGCGATTCATAATCGCTGTCGCCTTCGCGAACCGTCTCGTCAATCACAATGCCGCGCTCTTTCGCAACGACGGGCGCAGAAACAACATTAACATCTTGCAATGCAGGACGTAAGAGACCGGCAATGGCTGCCGCTGTCAGCGCTTTGATTTTCAAATGTGCGACTTCACCTTGATAGGTGATGCGCACTTCCTTGATGCCGCTGTCGGTGAGTTGTCCCGCAAAAGACCCAAGCTTTTCGGCCAATGCAATAAAAGGCTTGAGCTTCGGCGCTTCTTCTGCGGTGATTGAAGGGAAATTGATTGCGTTCGAAATCGCACTACGCACGAGATAATCCGACATTTGCTCGGCCACTTGCAGCGCGACATTTTCCTGCGCTTCGTTTGTTGAAGCACCAAGATGCGGCGTGCAGACGACATTCGGATGATTAAAGATTGGGTTCTGCGTTGCGGGCTCTTCAATGAACACGTCTAACGCTGCACCGGCGACATGTCCCGTATCAAGCAAAACGCGCAACGCGACTTCATCGACCAGTCCGCCGCGCGCGCAATTGATGATGCGTGCGCCTTTTTTGGTACGGGCGAGATTATCCGCCGAAAGGATGTTTTTGGTTTGCGCCGTCAAAGGCGTGTGAAGCGTGATGAAATCGGCGCGCGCTAACAAATCCTCTAGTTCAACTTTCTCAACACCCAGATCAATCGCGCGCTCTGCGGATAAAAACGGATCATAAGCGATGACGCGCATTTTGAGGCCCACAGCGCGGTCAGCGACAATCGCACCAATATTGCCGCAGCCGATGATGCCAAGCACCTTGCCGGAAATTTCAACGCCCATGAACCGGTTCTTTTCCCATTTCCCGGCTTGTGTTGACTGATCCGCTGCCGGGATTTGACGCGCGAGCGCAAACATCATCGCAATCGCATGTTCGGCGGTCGTGATTGAATTACCAAAAGGCGTGTTCATCACGATCACGCCTCTGGCGGTTGCCGCAGAAATATCGACATTGTCGACACCGATGCCGGCGCGGCCGACGACTTTCAGATTGGTGGCGTTCTCCAAAATCTTTGCGGTGACTTTGGTGGCCGAGCGAATAGCAAGACCGTCATACTGATTGATGATCGCAGCGAGCTTGTCTTTATCTTTGCCAAGATCCGGTTGAAAATCGACTTCCACGCCCCGTTCTTTGAAAATAGCGATCGCAGCGGGAGAAAGAGAATCAGAAATCAAAACACGAGGAGCCATGATGAATGTCCTTTGATGATCGTCGCTCGTATGGAAACGAAGGTTGCGCATGACGCGCGATGAAGGGAAATGAAAACGCGATACGCGACGGATCAAGCGGCTTTGGCGAGCGAAGTTTTTACTTCATGAAACGCCCATTCGATCCACGGCATGAGTGCCACGACATCGAATGTTTCAACCGTTGCGCCACACCAGATGCGCAAACCCGGAGGCGCATCACGATAAGAGCCTAGATCAAGACCGACGCCTTGTTTGTCAAGCTTTGCGGCGACATCTTTTACGAAAGCGGCTTGATCTTTCTCAGACATCGCACGCACAACCGGATCAACAAAATTCAAACACACGCTCGTGTTCGACCGCGTTGCTGGATCTTTTGCCAAAAATTCCAGAAATGGCTTTTCAGCGACGAAATCAGCAATCGCTTTCGCATTCGCGTCACACCGCGCGACGAGACCTTTCAAGCCGCCGACCGTCTTTGCCCATTCGAGCGCATCGATATAATCTTCGACACACAGCATCGACGGTGTGTTGATTGTTTCGCCTTCGAAAATACCTTCGATGAGTTTTCCGCCCGATGTGAGACGGAAAATTTTAGGCAAAGGCCAATCGGGTGTGTAGCCTTCAAGACGCTCAACTGCACGTGGCGACAAAATCAACATGCCATGCGCAGCTTCACCGCCCAGCACTTTCTGCCAAGAATAAGTAACGATATCGAGTTTCGACCAATCCAAATTTTGCGCGAAGGCGGCCGAAGTCGCGTCGCAGAATGTCAAACCCTTACGATCCGCTTTGATCCAATCGGCATTCGGTACGCGTACGCCTGATGTTGTGCCATTCCATGTGAAGAGCACATCATGATCGGGATTAACCGCGCTAAGATCGGGCAGCGTACCATAAGGCGCTTTCATCACGCGCGTGTCTTTGAGCTTCAATTGCTTGACCGCATCATTCACCCAGCCTTCGCCAAAACTTTCCCAAGCGAGGCAATCGACGGGGCGCGCACCAAGCATCGTCCACATTGCCATTTCATAGGCACCCGTGTCAGAGGCCGGCACAATGCCGATGCGACAATCGGCTGGCACTTCGAGCACCTCGCGCGTCAGATCAATCGCGTATTTCAAGCGCGATTTACCGAGCTTCGCACGATGCGAGCGGCCTAGAGCGGCATTTTTTAGGGCGTTGGGGGTCCAGCCGGGGCGCTTCGCGCAAGGGCCGGAAGAAAATTGCGGGTTCGCCGGCCGCAGACCGGGCGTTAAATCTGTCATCGATATCTCCATCCTCACAGATGCGCGTCCCTCGTTGGGGAGGGATATCCCACTGATGGAGTTACGGGAGCTCGGCCGCGACGTCAATCCGTAAATGTCGGGATTAAGATAAAAAGATTCGTCTATCTTTTAGGCAGGTCTTATCAGGACATTCACGCCGCTTTAACGCGATAGCGTTTCACTTTGATTGATGGGGCACGGCGGCGGGCCTGTGCGATGTCATAAGCATTTTGCATCCGCATCAGTGTTTCAAGCTTCAATCCGAAGGCTTTCTCAATCCGGATCGCCATCTCGGGCGAGAGCGATGCGCGTTCGTTTAAAAAGGCTGATAGCGCGGGGCGCGTGACACCAAGCGCCAACGCCGCTTCGGTGACGGAGAGACCGTAAGGCTCGAGCAATAGATCACGAATAACAGCTCCGGGATGCGACGGATTTTTCATTGTTATGTCGCTGGACTCGGTCATTTCATCCTCAGTGGTAATCTTCAAAATCGAGATCAACAATCGTGCCGCGTATTTCATCAATACTGAAAGTCAAACGCCAATTTCGGGAGACAAAAAAAACTCCAAAGTCCTTTCTAATCGCCTGCCAGACGATGAATGCGCCACCTTTCAACGGCAACCAACTCGTCAATCCGCTTTATTGATCCCAAAAGAGTAATCATCGCTGTGATTTTGAGCGCATGAGCTTAAGGCAATCCCGACGGATCGCCCCGCTCAATACAGCGCTTCAATCCGCGATGCCTAACCGATCCAAACTTCATTGTCCCTACCATGTCACACTCAAAATGTAAAGTGTAACGATACACTTTACATTCTATCTGAGGGGCGCCTCACGCGGGCGACATGGCAAAGAGACTATCGGGGCAAGCAAAAGCTCACACCCTGTCACATGTGACAGGGTGCCAAGAGCATTTGATTGTGATTAAAGGAAAAAACGAATTCAGCGTTAAGCCGCTACACTTGTGAGCGCGCTCACAACATCGTCGACCAACTTTTCGACAAGCACGCGATCATCGCCTTCGGCCATGACGCGGATCACAGGCTCTGTGCCCGACGGCCTAATCACCAAACGACCACGATTACCTAAAATCGCTTGTGTGGAGGCAATGGCTTCGACAACACGTTTATCTTTCAAAGGCTGTCCTGATTTATAACGGACATTCTTCAAAATTTGCGGCAGCGGATCAAAAAGATGACACACATCGCTCACCGGACGATCGAGTTTTTTGACCATGGCGAGCACTTGCAGTGCCGCCACAAGCCCGTCACCCGTGGTCGAGAAATCGGAGAGGATCATATGACCCGATTGTTCACCACCAAGATTATAGCCATGCTCACGCATATGTTCGAGCACATAACGATCGCCCACGGCGGTGCGTTGCAAAGAAAGACCAAGTGAATCAAGATAACGCTCTAGTCCAAGATTGGACATAATCGTTGCCACCACACCCGGCTTTGACAAACGGCCATCATCACGCCAGCTCTTGGCAATCACCGCCATCAATTGATCGCCATCAACCACTTGGCCTTTTTCATCAACGATGATGACGCGATCCGCATCGCCATCAAGCGCGATGCCAATATCGGCGCGCATTTCACGGACTTTGTTGATCACAGCATTTGGGGCCGTCGAGCCTACATCTTTATTAATGTTAAACCCATCAGGCTCAATGCCGATTGGAAAAACTTCAGCACCCAATTCCCACAGAGCTTCAGGCGCAACCTTATAGGCGGCACCATTCGCGCAATCGATGACAACTCTGAGACCATCAAGATCGAGCACGCGCGGCAAAGTGCGTTTCGCAAATTCAATATAGCGCGCATGCACGCTTTCGATGCGCTTTGCACGCCCGAGCGCAGCGGGTGCTGCAAGTTTCGAGAGAAGTTCGCCATCAATCAGCGCTTCAATCTCGCGCTCGGTTTCATCCGATAACTTAAAACCGTCGGGATCAAAAAGTTTGATGCCATTGTCTTCATAGGCATTATGCGAAGCGGAGATTATCACACCAAGATCGGCGCGCATCGAGCGTGTAAGCATCGCGACCGCCGGCGTCGGCATGGGGCCAAGCAACAACACATCCATGCCCACCGAGGTGAAGCCCGCTACAAGCGCGGTTTCAATCATATAACCGGAAAGCCGTGTGTCCTTGCCGATCACCACACGATTACGGTGCTGGCCACGGCGGAATACAAGTCCTGCCGCCTGCCCCACCCGCAAAGCGAGATCGGGGGTAATCACCGCGTTCGCTTTACCGCGAACACCATCAGTTCCGAAATATTTACGCGCCATGACAGGACCACGCTCCTCATACGACCGCGACACCTAAAGGACGAACACCCATACGCCAAGCATCGCGCCCGTCACATTTGACGACGGTTTTTTACAGAGAAGGTCTGAACAAAGGCTGAATGCAAAAACGCTCGGGCTTACCGGGCGTTTTAAACTTTACTGCCGCGCCTGAAGTGCATTAAGCGCTTGGTTGTGGTTCCATGCCTGCATCAGGCTCGGGACGCGGGCGACCTTTACCCGCCGTCGGAACAGCAGAGGAAGTCTTAGTTGCGCCGCCATCACCACTTTCACGCAGAGGTGGCTTGCCATCAAGAAGATCGCAGATTTCATCGCCTGAGAGTGTCTCAAATTCGAGAAGGCCTTGCGCAAGCGCCTCAAGATCGGCTGCGCGTTCGGTAAGAATACGCTGCGCTTCTTTGTACCCCGCTTCAACAAGGCGACGAATTTCAGAGTCGATTTTCTGAGCTGTCGCTTCCGACACATTTTGTGTTCGTGCCACCGACATGCCCAAAAACACTTCGTCTTGATTTTCGCCGTAAGAAACAGTGCCAAGTTCTGGCGAGAAGCCCCATTTCGTAACCATCATACGAGCAAGACGCGTCGCTTGTTCAATGTCAGAGGCCGCACCCGATGTGACTTTCTCTTTGCCGAAGATCTGCTCTTCAGCCACACGACCACCCATCATGATGGCCAAGCGTGAGGTCATTTGCTCAAGCGACATTGAGAGCTTATCGCGCTCGGGCAATTGCATCACCATACCCAAAGCACGACCACGCGGAATGATCGTGGCTTTGTGAACGGGATCTGTTGCCTTCACATTGAACGCACAAATCGCATGGCCCGCTTCGTGGTAAGCGGTAAGCTTCTTCTCATCTTCCGTCATCACAAGCGTGCGGCGTTCCGCACCCATCATGACTTTATCTTTCGCGTCTTCAAATTCCTGCATCGTCACAATGCGCTTACCACGACGGGCAGCAAGCAGAGCTGCTTCATTGACGAGATTCATCAAATCAGCGCCAGAAAAGCCAGGCGTTCCGCGTGCAACAACTTTAAGATCCACATCGGGCGCAAGCGGCACTTTTCGCACATGCACCTTCAAAATCTTTTCACGGCCTTGCACATCAGGATTAGGCACAACGATCTGGCGATCGAAACGACCCGGACGCAACAATGCCGGATCAAGCACGTCGGGACGGTTTGTCGCTGCAATCAGAATGATGCCTTCATTGGCTTCAAAACCATCCATCTCGACAAGCAGTTGATTGAGCGTCTGCTCACGCTCATCATTGCCGCCGCCAAGGCCTGCGCCACGATGACGACCCACCGCATCGATTTCGTCGATGAAGATGATGCACGGTGCGCTCTTCTTCGCCTGTTCAAACATATCGCGCACGCGGCTTGCGCCGACGCCGACAAACATTTCGACAAAGTCGGAACCCGAAATCGTGAAGAAGGGCACATTGGCTTCGCCCGCAATCGCGCGTGCAAGCAATGTCTTACCCGTACCCGGAGGACCCACAAGCAATACGCCGCGCGGAATACGTCCGCCAAGGCGTTGGAATTTTTGCGGATCACGCAAGAACTCAACAATCTCTTCGAGATCTTCCTTGGCTTCATCAACGCCGGCAACATCAGAGAAGGTCACACGGCCATGTGCTTCTGAAAGCATCTTGGCTTTTGATTTGCCAAAGCCCATCGCGCGGCCATTGGCCCCTTGCATCTGACGCGAGAGGAAGAACCACGCGGCCATTACCACAATGAGCGGCAACCAATTCACGAGCAATGCGAGATACCAAGGCATGCCTTCGCTTGGCGGCTTGGCAGCAAAATTGACACCCTTCGATGTTAAGCGCGACACCAAGGTCGGATCATTCGGCGCATAAGTCGAGAAAGGGCGACCATCAGTGAGGGTACCGGTGATATCATTACCGGAAATCGTCACGCCTGCAATGCGGCCTTGATCCACATCAGAGAGAAATTGGCTGTAGCTCAGATCCTGAGCGCCGTTCCGCGAGCCTGGGCTCTGGAACAAGGTCACGAGCGCGAGGACCAACAAAAAGATAATCACCCAAAGGGCAAAATTGCGCACATTCGGATTCATGGGAACAGCACTGGCCTTTCTCGGACCCAAGGCACGCTCACTCGCGCGCGGGTTTCCACTCTCTATTTAAGCACCCGATGTGCCCTTGCCAAGGGAAAGGCGGGAACGACGCGGCGGTTCTCTCGAAACAGTTATGCCGCCCTGTCGATCCAGCGCAATGATGGCCCCGGCAAGCGACCTTTGGAGCGATTTTCCGGCCCTTAACGCGTCACTGAGCGCTGCGTGAAGCGCTTCGAGGCGATTTAGCTCTAATGCAGCCCCGTTCGAAACCCGGCGAATGGCGACCCCAATAAGCCTGATTCCGATCTCCGCAGGACGCGACAAAACGCCCGGCGTGAAACGTTCGCCTGAAGTTGAAGGGATTCTCAGTCCGCGTTCGGCATCTTCAACCACCGATTCGAGCGCCTCATCGGCGCGGCGCATCCTTTCGGCGAAACGCATGAGCCGCGCGGTATCAAGCCCTTCACGGCTCAAAACATCAGCAGCCGAGCGCAAACGTGGTCGGGCAAAACGCTGATTCACATTGGAAGGGTCTTCAATCGGCGAAAGGCCTGCGGCCGTAACGGTGGCGCGCAAACGCACACCCGAAATCGGCAAGAATGGACGGAAAAGAATATGGTCGCCTTGCAAAGGCGTTTCGCTCGCCATGCCCGCAAGACCTGAAAGGCCTGAACCTGCAGCAAGACGCAAAAGCACCGTCTCGGCCTGATCGTCCGCGTGATGACCGGTTAAAATCACACGCGCGCCGAGCGCTTTCGCGTGGTCAGACAATAAACGATAGCGCGTGTTCCGCGCTGCTTCTTGAATGCCTTGCGTGGGCTTTTCACCATCCCATTTCAGAATCACGTGCTGAAGGCCGAGGTTGGCTGCGACACGCCCCGCCATCGCGGCTTCGTCTGCCGCTTCTGCGCGCAGTCCGTGATCGACACTTGCAACAGACACGCGCGGCCGCACGCCATGTTTTTCTTTCGCCCACCGTGCTGTGACGATGAGCAGCGCAAGAGAATCCGCACCGCCGGAGACGGCAAGCAACACCTGCTTTTCAGATTCAATCGGCGCGAGAAGCGCGCGTACTTCATCCGCGCCAAGCGGTTCGACCTTCGGAAGCTGCCGAGACTTTTTCAACAGCCCGCCCCCTTCTGTGCTTTCTCAACACGTGACTTCAATGCTGCATCCGCATCAGGATAGCGTTTGACAAATTCGCCGAAGGTGGCGCAGGCTTGTGTCTTTTGACCCATGCTCACAAGTGCATCGCCAAGCTTTGCAAAAGCTAAGGGCGCTTGTTTCGCGTTGCCGTAAGTCTGCGCGAGCTTCAGATAGGTTTGCGCGGACTCAGGGAAACGTTTCAAACGATAATCACTATCGCCCGAAACAATCATCGCTTCAGGAACCAGGGCATTTTTTGGATAGGTTTGAATAAGTTCACGCGCGAGGCGTCCTGACTCGTCAAAGTTGCCTGCGGTGAATGCAGCTTTTGCTTGCGCCAAAGTGGATTTTGCATCCGCAGGCTTTGCAGGCTCTGCCGGAGGTTGTTTGGCATTTGCCGCTTGTGCCGCAAGCGTTCCCGCAGCACCCGATGGCGCTGCGCCCGCTTTTGAAGGTGCAACAAGATTTGACGGTCCGGAATTTGTTGACTCACTTGCGCCTGATTTTTGCGGCGAAGCGGGTTGCGCCTTCATGTCTTGAAAACGCATTTCAACATCTTGCTCGAATTTCTTTAATGTCTCTTCGAGTTTTTTGTTGGCAAATTGTAATTCTTCGACCTGGCCCGACAATTGCCGGATCTGCGCTTCAAGTCGACTGATCCTGACAACATAATCACTTTCAGACGGCGCATCTTGCGCAAGCGCCAGCGATGACAGGCTGATCAACACCGTCGCAATAAACGGAAAAGTCAGGGCTCGCGTCATCATGATCGACTCACTCTTTGAAATAATAACGGCGCGGGGAGAGCCCGCGCCGGCAATCTCATGAAAGCAACGGTTGAACCCGTCGCATCAACTCCGGCGCGTGATCAGTTTCCACCTGAGAGAGTTGTCACAGCGCGCCGATTTTGTGACCAGCACGAGATGTCTTCGCATACTGCCACGGGTTTTTCTTTACCCCAGCTCTTTGTGGAGAGACGCGATGCAGCCACACCCTTTGAAACAAGATAATCTCTAGTCGTTTGCGCACGACGCTGACCAAGCGCAAAGTTGTATTCACGCGTGCCGCGTTCGTCGGCATGGCCATCAATCGTAATCTTGTAGCTGCCATATTGATTGAGCCATTGAGCCTGCTTGTCGAGCGTTGCGGTAGCCGTCGCCGTCAGATCAGAAGAGTCTGTTTCGAACAGAACACGATCGCCAACATTCTCTTGGAAGTCCTGTGAGCTGCCGGGCGTTGCCGAACCGCCGCCAAGGCTTGCGAGGTCGCCTGTGCCATTGGTCGCCTTGTCATTGGCGCATGCACCGAGGAAAAGCGCGGCACCCACCGCGACTGCAAATTTCAACGCTCTTACCGAAGCCAATCCCTCAAGCATTCTGCTCGCTCCAAAAAAAGACAATTACAGTTTAACTCGATTTAAAGCCGCGTTGGTTAACAGAGCGTTCCTGAAATGAAGGCAAATAAGGCCTTTTTAAGGGCAGGAGAGGGATGCGTCGCTATGATTAATTAAAAGTAAAATTTCATAGTGAATTAAGTGTTAACAACAAAAAGATCCGGCAGTGCCAGGTCTTGATATGAGATTGTACATATTAGCGGTGAAAAAATCAGTCGTCGGTTTTGAGCTGCTTGAGCTTGGCAAAGACCGAATCCACATCGATCTTTTCTTCGCTGACTTCGGCTTCTTGAGATGTGAAGCCTGCGAAAGGTTCAAGCGTCTCTTTAGCCGTCGTGACTTCGGCCGGCAACAATGTATGCGCTGCTTCAGCCGGCTGAACAGTCTTGTCCTTCGACGAGCGATTAACCTCAAAATCAAGATCGATCTGCGAGCAAAGGCCCAAAGTCACTGGATCCATCGGCTGCAATTGCGCGATGTTCCAATGGGTGCGCTCTTTCACCTGCTGAATGGTGGATTTGGTAGTGCCGACAAGACGCATGATCTGCGCGTCTTTCAATTCAGGGTGATTGCGAACGAGCCACAAAATTGCATTCGGGCGATCGTGACGACGCGACAAAGGCGTGTAGCGCGGACCTTTGGTACGCTTGCGCTCAGGAATGCGCACTGTGCTTTCCTTAAGCTTCAAACGATAATTCGGATCTTTTTCCGCGCGCTCAATTTCATCACGCGTCAATTGTTCATGCATCACGGGGTCCATGCCCTTGATGCCGGCCGCGACTTCACCATCGGCGATGCCTTTGACTTCAAGCGAATGAAGATGACAGAACTCGGCGATCTGCTCGAAGCTCAGCGCCGTGTTATCGACGAGCCAAACGGCTGTCGCTTTGGGCATCAATGGACCTGAAGTCATGGCACGAGGCTCCTTGCGGTCAAATTGCGGTCAACGCCACGCACAGGATCGCTAGCGCTCCGACCGGTCTTTTCCGAACCGGAGCCCCGTTTGGCAATCAGCGTAGCGGGAATGAACCCTATATAGGGGGAAGTTGGGCGCGGCGCAATCGGTTCCTGAACCTCAAACGCCACAGTTCAGGATGATTTTGCCTATATGAGCGCTGGATTCGAGCATTTCATGGGCTTTTGAGGCGTCTTTCAGCGGAAAAATCGCATGAATCTGAGGCCGGATACGACCAGAGGATAAAAGGGGCCAGACTTTTTCTTCCAAGGCACGGGCGATGGCGGCCTTCTCGGCGACGCTGCGGGGGCGCAGGGTCGAGCCGGTATGAACCAGCCGCTTAATCATCAGTGGCATCAGATCGATCTCGAGTTTCGAGCCCTTCTGATAGGCGATTTGCACGATGCGGCCATCACGCGCTGCGGCCGCATAATTGCGAGCCACATAATCGCCGCCGACCATGTCGAGAATGACGTCAACACCCCGCCCGCCCGTCGCGAACTTCACCTCAGCGACAAAATCTTGCGCGTGATAATCAATCGCAAGATCAGCACCGAGCTTCAAACAGGCCGCGCATTTCTCGACATTACCCGCTGTTACAAAAACAGTTGCTCCAAAGGCTTTACCCAACATGATGGCCGTTGTGCCGATGCCGGATGTGCCGCCATGAACGAGCAGCGTCTCGCCTGCTTTTAATCCGCCCCGTTCAAACACATTCGTCCACACTGTAAAGAAGGTCTCAGGAAGACCTGCGGCCTCGATCATCGAAAAACCTTTTGGCACCGGCAACGCATTGCTTTCATGTACCGTGCAATATTCAGCGTAACCGCCGCCCGGCACGAGCGCGCAAACAGCATCACCCACCCGATACCGCTCGACACCTGAGCCCAAAGCCACAATCGTTCCCGCAATCTCGAGCCCCGGCATATCGGAGGCTCCAGGAGGTGGCGGATAACCACCTTTGCGTTGCAATACGTCGGGACGGTTTACTCCTGCTGCCGCGACATGGACGAGAAGCTCGCCCTCTTTCGGTTGAGTGAGCGGACGCGTTTCGGGAACTAAAGCTTCAGGCCCGCCAGGTGTCGGCAGTCCGATACAGGTCATTGTCGCGGGTAAGCTAATCATCATTAACCCTCACTTGAGGAACTGACGATGGGAGACGGATCCCATCTTGCGACAAAAGCATTTAGGACAGTATGATTGATTACTCAAATCTGCAGCTTCTGGTTATCTTGAGTTAAAGTGTTAACCTTTGAGTTGAAATTGATGCGTGGTGAGATCATGTCCGATCCTTTTTTTGAAAAGACACGAAAGAAGAAAAAGGCGGTCCACGACATTGGCGAAGATCTAAGCGCCATTTCCATAGACGAGCTCAACGAACGCATTTTGCTTTTGAAGAACGAGATTCTGCGGCTTGAAGAGGAAAAATCGAAAAAATCGGCAGTAAAATCAGCCGCCAACACCTTGTTCAAAACGCGCTAGTTCAGCTCGCGTTAACCGTAAACATAATCCTAACGCGCGCGATCAAATTTTCTGTTTTATAGTCATGTTTGAGGTCGAACGTCTCAGGACGATTGGCAAGAGTAGTGCGTTAAACGGATCGGAATCATCCAATGGCGGATGTGCAACCCTTACGGCCTTTACAAAACTCCGGAGCGATCACCTTCGGACGTGACTATATGTCGTCTGATGCATTCCGTTCGCTATTTCGCGATGGTATGGCGCTGGTTGAAGATGCAGCGGCCTATCTCAATGGCCCAGGCCGCGACGAAGCCCGTCGCTTGCCACGACTTTCCGCTCTTGCTTATGCTGATGAAAGCATGCGTCTCACCACCCGAATGATGCAGATCGCTTCTTGGCTTCTTGTGCGTCGTGCGGTTGTTGAAGGCGAAATGTCAAAAGAAAAAGCAACACTGCAAATGGCTCGTATTCGTTTGATCAAAAACGAACACGCCACACATGGTTCCGATACGAATGTTTTGCCAAGCCGATTGATTGACCTCATTAATCAATCGATCCGTTTGCAAGACCGCGTATTACATGCCGAAATGATTTTGAAGAATAACACTGAGGATGCACCGACGCCATTAGGCCGCAACGCTGTGGCGCTCCAACATCTCTTGATCAAGTCAGCGTTTTCGCGTGGCGCAACCCATCACTGAATAAAAAATCGTTCAAGCCAACGCATAACAAAAAGCCCCGGTCGACGCCGGGGCTTTGTGTTTCACTCTGATACGAAGAAGCAGATTATTTCTTGCCGCCGATGCCGAGGCCTTCAAAGCGCTTGTTAAAGCGCGAGACGCGGCCGCCACGATCCATGATCTGGGCCGAGCCGCCCGTCCATGCCGGATGCGAATTCGGATCGATATCGAGCTGCAACGTGTCGCCGGCTTTGCCCCAGGTTGAACGGGTCTCAAAGCTCGTACCATCGGTCATGACGACCTTGATCGTGTGATAATCGGGGTGAATGTCGGCCTTCATAATCAAAATCCTTCCAAAAGCGGCGTCCGGAGGGTATGCGCGGGGATAAAAAGGCACGTTCCGCCCGAGTTTGAATTCGCGGACACCGTGCCTATAGCGGATGACCCCGCAGGAGACAAGTCAGGTCTGGACAAGATCGACATTCGGGGCGAAGAAGCGCCTATGTCGATAAATGCTCCGTCCGATCCTGCCGCCGCCCGTCCCCGTACGTCGCTCAAGGCCCTCCTTCCGCTCGTGCCCTTCGCGTTGCGCTATCGCAGCCGTATTCTGGCCGCTCTCATCGCCCTCATTCTCGCTTCGGCCTCAACCTTAGCCATTCCACTCGCCGTTAGAAGAATGATCGATTACGGCTTTTCCACCAAAGGAGCGGATCTGATCGATAAATATTTTGCGATGATGATCATTGTCGTGACGATCCTCGCCGCAGCTTCAGCCTCGCGCTATTATCTTGTGATGACGCTGGGCGAGCGCGTGGTTGCCGATATTCGCACGGCGGTGTTTGATCACCTCACCCGTCTTGATGCGGGCTTTTACGACACTGTGAAATCCGGCGAGCTTGTTTCCCGTCTTTCTGCAGACACAACGCAGCTTAAAAGCGCTTTCGGCGCGAGCGCCTCTGTCGCTTTGCGAAACTTCGTACTCTTTATTGGTGCGGGCGCGTTGATGGTATATACGAGCCCGCGTTTGTCGGGGCTTGTCGCGCTCGCCATTCCGATCATCGTTCTGCCACTGGTCGCGTCAGGGCGCAGCGTCAGACAACGCTCGCGCCTCGCGCAAGATCGTCTTGCGGATGCATCCGCATATGCCACCGAAGCTATTGGTGCGATGCGCGTGATGCAGGCGTTTGTCGCCGAACATCTCACACTCAAAAGATTTTCAGACGCAGCCGAAGAAGCCTATGACACCGCTCGCATTGCCACGCGTGCACGCTCGCTTCTTACAGGCATCGCCATCACGCTCGTCTTCTCAAGCGTTGTCGGCATTCTCTGGTATGGCGCGCAAGATGTGTTGGCGGGTCGACTATCGGCCGGAACACTTTCACAATTCGTTCTCTTTGCGGTTCTTGCTGCGAGTTCTTTAGGCGAACTTTCGCAAGTATGGGGCGAGATCAGCGCGGCAGCGGGTGCTGCTGGACGATTGGCAGAACTTCTCGCCATTAAACCGGCGATTGCCGCACCGACAAACCCAACACCTCTGCCAAAGCCGCCGCGTGGCACAATCGCTTTTCATAAAGTAACGTTTTCTTATCCGACGCGGCCTGAAGAGGGCGTTCTTCACGATGTGAGTTTCGACGTTAAAAAAGGCGAACGCGTTGCGATTGTTGGTCCGTCAGGCTCCGGCAAAAGCACGGTGATGCAATTGCTTTTGCGTTTTTATGATCCGCAAGCAGGTGAAATTCTCGTTGATGATATCGCCATTACAAAAGTCGACCCCCGTGAATTGCGATCGCGCATTTCATTCGTGCCGCAAGACAGTACTGTATTTGGCGCGTCGATTGCGGAGAATATCCATTATGGCAAACCCGATGCCACAGACGCCCAGTTACGTGCCGCAGCCGAGCAAGCGATTGTCGATCAATTCGTGATGCAATGGCCCGAGGTCTATGAAACGCGCATCGGTGAACGCGGCATTACTTTGTCGGGCGGTCAACGTCAACGCATCGCGATTGCGCGCGCAATTTTAAAGGACGCACCGATCTTGCTGCTTGATGAAGCAACCTCCGCCCTTGATGCGGAAAGCGAAACGCTGGTGCAAGCCGCGCTTGACCGTTTGATGGAAGGGCGCACGACGATTGTGATTGCGCATCGTCTTTCAACCATCATCAAAGCTGATCACATTCTCGTGATGGATCAGGGCCGCATTGTTGAAGAAGGCGACCATACGACTTTGGTCGCGAAAGGCGGCCTATACGCGCGCCTTGCAGCTTTACAATTTGAAGCAGGACATTAAGGCTCACCGATCGGTGAGTTTCAATTCTATACGGCGGTTGCGCTTCAACGCGTCTTCACTCTCGCCCAATTCGATGGGTTGGAATTCGCCAAAGCCTGCCGCCATCAGCCGCGTTGGTTGAACACCCTTTGAGACGAGATATTGCACGACGGAAATCGCGCGCGCGGCGGATAATTCCCAATTTGATTTGAATTGGCCCGTGCCGGTCACGGGCTTTTTATCCGTGTGACCATCGACGCGAAGTATCCACGGGATATCGGGCGGAATTTCGCCATCAAGGGCAATCAATGCGGAAGCGAGTTTATCAAGTTCGGTTTTCCCTGCGGTACTGACCGCTGCAGAACCGACATCAAAAAACACCTCTGACTGGAAGACAAAGCGGTCACCAACGACACGCACATCAGAACGGTTCGAGAGAATTTGCCTCAACCGCCCAAAAAATTCCGAGCGATAGCGCGCGAGTTCCTGTACCTTTTGTGCAAGCGCCACATTAAGCCGCTGACCGAGATCAGCGATCTTGGCTTGGCTTTCCCGGTCACGCGCTTCCGAAGCGTTCAATGCATCTTCAAGTGCTGCGAGTTGTCGCCGGAGCGCATTGATTTGCTGATTAAGCGCTTCGACTTGCGCCAATGCGCGTGCTGAAATTTGTCGCTGCGCATCAAGATCGCGATTAAGCGACGCCATTTGTCCGCTTGCATCAGGCGCAGGCACCACACCGCCACTGCCCGCAAGCAAGCCCTCAAGTCTTTTGCGTTCTGTCTCGGACGCGTTCAACGTGTCGCCAAGAAGCGCGAGATTTTCTTCGAGATTTTTACGATTGACGCGCTCAAGCGCAAGAAGATCGGTAAGTTCGGAGATCTGCCGCGTGAGTTTTTGCAGTGCCGTGTCTTTATCCGTTACTTGTTGGCTTAAGAAAAACTGCGCCACCATGAAAACAGTAAGCAGAAAGACAATGGCAAGCACAAGCGTCGACAACGCATCGACGAAGCCGGGCCAGTAATCTATGCCTCGTTCACGACGGCCGATGCGGGCCATTCTTTAGCCCTTCCCGTCAATGGCTTTGTGAAGTGCGCTCAAGACAGATTTGATTTCAGCTTCGCGCGCCGCTTGCGCCTCGACCCAATCACGGATCAATTGCTGTTCAGCGCGCATATTGGTGACAAGCGATTGAATGCCGGCTGCCAGATTTTCAATCGCGGCAACATTGGCTGCTGCAAGGCTGGGTTCGGGCAAACCTGCGCTTGTTGCAACGGCAGGCTCACCTATTGTGGCTTCAGGCCCCGCAACGGAAGCAAGGAAGTTTTCAAGCTGTTCGTAAAACTGATTTTGCGCTTGTCCCGCCTGTAAATCGAGAAAACCAACGACAAGCGAGCCGGCAAGACCAAAGAGCGATGACGAAAATGAAATGCCCATGCCGCCCAAAGGCGCAGCGAGGCCGGCTTTCAATTCTTCAAACATCAGCGCGGCGTCGGAGCCCGTTTTCATCGATTGGATGACTTTACCCACTGAACCAACCGTATCGAGAAGACCCCAGAATGTGCCGAGCAATCCGAGAAAAACGAGAAGGCCCGTGAGATAGCGTCCCGTATCACGCGTCTCGTCAAGACGCATACCGATTGTATCGAGAATGGCGCGCAGAGATAAAGGCGAGAGCGCTTCACGCTTTGAGCGACCGGCTAGCATACGCGCCATCGGCAAAAGCAGCACTGGTTCACGCTCGATCACAATGCCGCTATCACTCTCAAGAAACGCATTCGCCCATTCGATTTCACGATAAAGCCGCGTGACTGAACGGAAGGCGAGCACCATACCCACAATTAACACGCCAAAGATCAAGGCATTCAATGATGGGTTGGCGTTAAAGGCTTGAATGATTTGCCGGTAGAGAATGAATGCGATGAAGGCGCCGAGCACCAGAAACACCACCATCCGCACAAGATAGGCCGTAGGCTTTGTTAACGGCATCGTGTCATTCGAACGAAACATGCGTCCTCCCTGTCATATGCCCCATGTTCGCCGCTTCGCGCCAAAGGTTCAAGGTCTTGACAGATGAAAAAATGAACCTTGTTACCGCGTTGTCGCAAGCGTTGCGGAAAGCGTTTTATGCAGAGCGGCATTCCCCGCAATGAGGCTCAAACTATCAGGCTTGAAGTCTGATCCTGAGAAATCCGTGACGAATCCGCCTGCCTCACGCACCAAAACAACGCCCGCAGCAACGTCCCAACTGTTCAAACCGCCTTCCCAAAATCCTTCAAAGCGACCCGCGGCAACATAAGCAAGATCAAGCGCGGCAGATCCAAATCTGCGGAAGCTTGATGTCTTTACCATGACGGCGCCGACTTCTTTGAAAAATTGCGGAAAGCCCGCGCGGTTGCTTGGTGATACGCCAGTTGCCATCAAGGCATCGGCCATCTCGGTTCGACCTGAAACACGCAAACGACGATTATTCAAAAAAGCGCCTTTACCTTTCTCTGCAATATAAAGCTCATCTTTGATCGGATCATAAACAACGCCAGCGACATAAACACCGTCGCGTTCAAGCCCTAATGAAATTGCGAAATGCGGAACGCCGTGAAGAAAGTTCAAAGTGCCATCGAGCGGATCAATATGCCAACGATGCGATGAGTCTTTACCTTCGACAATGCCACCTTCTTCCATCACAAAACCAAAATCAGGTCGCGCTTTGAAAAGTGACTCATGAAGAATTTTTTCGGATTTGTGATCGGCCGCCGTGACAAAATCATGCGCGCCTTTGCGCGAGACCTGAAGATTTTCAACTTCGCCAAAATCGCGACGCAAACTTTTTGCGGCTTTCATGGCAGCATCGACCATCACAGTCATAAGCGGAGAACGGATCACGGCTTTACCCTTTCAAACAGCGGCGGCGATATACGGACGTCGAAGACGGCCGTCCATTGCCACGAAGATCATGCTAGACCATGTCCGAGGGTTGCCGGTCAAGAGTTCCCGCTCGACGGAGAAGAGCGCGCACTTACCGCTCGGGACGATGAGCAGAAATGATCGCCTGATACAAATCTTTGAGTGCCTTTGACGCGTCATCAGACGAGGCAACAATATTAGGCGCGAAGGCAACAAATTCCGCGCCTGTTTCAGCGAGCGCCACGGCCATCTCGTGATCGGTCGCAAAGGCCACACAAGGTGTTTGGAAGAGTTCCGCCCACCAGGCGGCCCGCTCAAGCACTGCGGATGACAACGGCAAAGATCCATCCGCACGCTGCTCACCAAACATCACATAATCGGTGCCAGCTTCGGCAGCCTCCATTGCATCGTGACGCGCTTTCAATCCACCAACACCCACAATCCGATCAAGCGGTTTTAACACCGCAAGCGCTTCTGAAAGTGAAGCGGTGCTTGTGAGGTGAACGCCATCGGCACCTGTGCGCGCGACCAGCTCAAAGGCGTCAACCAAGAGCAACGCGGCATTATGTTTTTGAACAATCGCGGCAACGGATTTTGCGTGATTGATGCGGGCACGATCATCACTCCCAGTTACCGGAAGGATGACCGCATCAAATGGTAATGCTTCAACAAGGGGGGCTAAACGCGCACAGAGCGCGTCGGTATTTTCTTCCGAAGGCGCAAAAAGAATGAGACGCGCGGCATCACTCATGATTACAAATCCCGCGAGTTTCTTTGTCTCTTATCCGAAGACCGGGTCGAGTTTGCCGGCAGCATAGAGTTTCGCCATTTCAGCAAGCGTATGAATCTTGCCAAATTTTGATGCTTTGCGAGCGGTGCCGAATTCTTCAAAGCGCTGCTTGCAGAGTTTTGTCATCGCATCCATGGCAGGCTTTAAATATTTGCGCGGATCAAATTCGCCCGGATTTTCAGCAAGTGCTTTGCGCACCTGACCCGTCATCGCCATCCGATTATCGGTATCGATATTCACCTTGCGCACGCCATTCTTGATGCCGCGCTGAATTTCTTCCACCGGTACACCCCAAGTCTGCGGCATTTTTCCGCCGTAGGCGTTAATGATGTCCTGCAAATCCTGCGGCACGGATGACGAACCATGCATCACAAGATGCGTGTTTGGCAGCAAGCGATGAATTTCTTCGATCACATTCATCGCGAGGATCGCACCATCTGGCTTGCGTGTGAATTTATACGCGCCATGTGATGTGCCCATGGCAATCGCGAGCGCATCAACTTTTGTGGTACGCACAAATTCGACCGCTTCTTTTGGATTCGTGAGAAGCTGATCATGCGAGAGCTTGCCTTCAAAGCCGTGGCCATCTTCCTTCTCGCCTTCACCGGTTTCGAGCGAACCAAGCACACCCAATTCACCTTCAACCGAAATACCGCCGAGATGCGCCATATCTGTCACGCGCTTGGTGATGCTGACATTGTATTCCCAGTCGCCTGGAGTCTTGCCGTCTTCTTTCAACGAACCATCCATCATCACCGATGTGAAGCCCGCTTGAATGGCGGTCATGCAGGTCGCGGCGTTGTTACCATGATCAAGATGAACGCAGATTGGAATCTGCGGATAGATTTCAGTCAACGCATCCATCATATGTTTCAACATAATATCATGCGCATAAGAACGCGCACCGCGTGAGGCTTGCAAAATCACCGGCGCGTCGGTTTCCGCCGCGGCCGCAAGGATCGCATTCGCCTGTTCCATATTGTTGATGTTGAATGCAGGCACGCCATAGCCGTGTTCAGCCGCGTGATCGAGCATTTGTCTCATTGTAATGCGTCCCATAATCCTAAATCCCCTTTTGTCTTTTCGACGATTTACAAATCACTTTGTGTTTATGAGCGTCT
>Ga0194124_10001890_pt1 | contig 24988 bp, 23 predicted proteins | sample TA2KigCas0mmetaG_FD_148605 | JGI IMG/M metagenome (GOLD analysis project Ga0194124, IMG submission 148605) | Freshwater microbial communities from Lake Tanganyika, Tanzania - TA2015031 Kigoma Deep Cast 0m | ecosystem: Environmental > Aquatic > Freshwater > Lake | place: Tanzania: Lake...
CCCCCGGGTGCGCGAGCGCGCCAACGTCATCCCGATCAACTTCGACGTCGCCGCCTTTCAGCACGCGCTGGCCACGGCGACGACGGGTGAGCTTGGCGCGTACTTCACCGCCGAGCCGTTCAACGGGATCGTGTGGATCTCGTCGACGTGGGAGCGGTCGATGATGGAACCTGCGGCGGACGAGCCGCCGCCGCAGGGCTGTGCGTCATCGAACCCGCCGAACCCGTCGTGCCCCCCGGTCGATGACGCGAACCAGCCCGCCGTCATCAAGCAGAAGGAAGACGACATTTTGCCGACGGAAAAGAACATCGAGAACCAGGCGCTCGTCTATCCGCTGTGCACCGGGGCGGGTTCGGGCTCGCTCGTCAACCACGCCGTCTTCGACGCCGCCGACGGCAACAAGATCACCGGCTTCAAGCTGCCGTCGTGCGAGTTGTACGCGGGCACAGGCACGATGAAGGCGGCGCGGCCGACGGCGCTGCGCATCTTCAACGCCCGCAACGTCAACAACGCCGTCGACCCGCGCCCCGACCTGACCGACGCCACCGGCACGCTGCCGAACGGGCTCACCATCGCCACCAATCTGCCGGTCTTCGTCCTTGGCGACGTCAACGTCGGCAGCAACCCCGAGGACCTGACGCCATCGAGCCCGTGGGTGCCGGTGCTCGTCGCCGGCGACGTCACCCACGTGCTCAGCAACGCCTGGGTCGACAACAAGTCGCGCTGGTCGAAGTCGGTGAACGGCGGCGAGCAAGCCACGGAGACGACGCTGCGGATGGAGCTGGTGTCGGGCTGGACGCCGACGACGAACACGCCGGGGCAGTACTCGGGCGGGCTCGAGAACTTCCCTCGCTTCGTCGAGGACTGGCGCAACAAGATCTTGAACATCCGCGGCTCGTTCGTCGTGGGCTGGTCGACGGTCTACAACCGCGCGCCGCGGCAGGGCTCGGTCTACGCGGCCCCCCTCCGCGACTGGGGCTTCGACCGCCACCTCGAGCAGCAGACGAAGCAGCCGCCGGGTGCGCCGCTGCTCGACGTCGCCGCCGTGCGCCAATGGAAGCGGTGAGGCGTTGACGCCATCGACGAGGCTGTCCGACTACGCCGTCGACGCGCCGCTCGGCGTGGGCGGCATGGCCCGGGTGTCGCGGGCGGTCTTCCGGCCGACGGGCGCGCTCGTGGCACTCCAGGAGATGCTGCCGCACATCGCGGCGAGCGACGGCTTCGTCGCCCGCTTCGAGCGCGAGGTGCGGGCGTCGGCGGCGCTCGTGCACCCGCACATCGTGCGCGTGCAGGGCTTTGGCGTCGAGCCGGGGGCGATGTTCCTGGCGCTGGAGTTCTGCGACGGCGGCACGCTGGTGGACGTGTTGAAGCGGGCGCCGCGCCTGCCGCCGGCGGCGGTGGCGCTGTGGTTGGGCGAGCTGCTCGGAGCCGTCGACGTCGCTCACGCGCAGGGCGTGGTGCACCGTGACATCAAGCCGGCCAACGTGCTGTGCACGCGGTCGGGGTCGGTGAAGCTGTCGGACTTCGGCATCGCGCGGCTGTCGGGCGAAGAGGCGTTGACGGCGACAGGCGATATCATCGGGACGCCGGCGTACATGAGCCCCGAGCAGGCGCTGGGCGAGCGCGAACTCGACGGCCGCTCCGACCTCTACTCACTCGGGATGCTCGCCTACCGGCTGCTGGCCGGCGCGAACCCCTACCAGAGCAACAACATCGCCTCGAGCCTGCTGCGCCAGACGACGGGGCCGTCGCTACAGTCCGTCGACGCGCTGCCGGCGTGTCCGCCCGCCCTCGAAGCGGTCATCGACGGCCTGCTGCAGAAGGACCGGGCGCGGCGCACGCCGACGGCGCAGGCCGCGCTCGTGACGCTGCGGCCGCTGCTCGACGAGGTGCAGGCGCTGATGCCTGACCTGGGCGCGCGGCTGGTGGGCGACCCCGACGGCGCGGCGCGGGCGCTGTTCATCGACGCCGCGGTGGCCGAGCTGCGCGCGGCGCGGGCGGCGTTGTCGTCGTCGCCGGAGCAGGCGGCGCTGCCGGCATTCCGCGCGCGCACACTGGCGCCCGCGCACCCCGAGGCGCAGCGGCTCATCGAGGAGCTGACCGGGCGCCACGGCCTGCGCTTCGACCCCGTCGACGACCCGCGCGTCGCCGCCGCCGAGCGCGAGCTCATCGACGCCCCCGAGTCGCCGGCGGTGCTGCGGCGCCTCGCGAACCTGTACCGCGGCCACAAGAACCCGGTGCTCGCGACGCGCTACCTGAAGCGCTACCTGCTCGTGAAGCCCGACGACGTCGTCGCGCGCCAGCAGCTCGTCGACCTCACCGGCCTCGACGAGGTCACGGCGCTGCTGCCGCCGCCGGGCGCTGCGCCGCGGACGCAGGCGCTGCCCGCGAGCGCGCCGGCGGCGACGTCGGGGCGGCTGTCGTCGGCCGAGCTGGTGCAAGGCGTGCGCACCGGCGGTCTGCGGGTGGCGACGCCGGCGGCGCGGGCGGCGACGGTGTCGACGTCGTCGGCGGCGGGCTTCGACGCGGGTGGTCCGCCTTCGGCGCCCGCGGCGCCCGCGGTGCCGTGGTGGCTCGTCGCCGGGGGCGTGGTGGTCGTCGTCGCCGGCGTCGGCGTGTGGTCGGTGGGGGCGTTCGTGCGCGCGGGCCAGCAGAGCATGGACCGACAGCTGCAGCAGACCGACGTGAAGGGCAGCGGGATGATGAACGGGCTCGTCGCCGAGACACAGCGGCCGCTGCTCGAGCGTGGCGAGGCGTCGCTGCGCGTCGGCGACTTCCAGGGGGCCATCGAGGCGTTCAACTTCGCGCTGGCGGCCGACCAGGGCCTCGACAGCCCGCTGTCGGGTCGGCTGCTGTGGCGTCGCGCGCAGGCCCAGGACGGGCTCGGCAACTCGAAGCAGGCGATGCTCGACTTCCGGCTGGCGGCGACCCGGCTGGCGCCGGGCAGCCCCGAGCGCGCCGACGCCGAGGCCAGCGCCGCGCGGCTGGCGCCGCTTTCGCGCTGAGAGGCGGACGGAAGAGCGCCTGCGACTTCGTCGCCCTTCGTCATCTCTTGCTCCCGTGGGACCCGTTGCCGACCGACGGGGCTCGCGTGGCTCCTCGCCGGGCGCCTGGTGTCGCTCGATTTCTCGTGCAACTCTGGTGCGCCGACGTCCGGCCGAAGGCGCGCCAGGATCACGTCGCCCGAGCAACCATCCTGCCGGCCAGCCGATAACGCCAAGGTGCGGAGGTCTGAGATGAAGACGATTTTTCCCGCATCGCCGCCGTTTCCGGGCCGGTCCGTCGTCTCGGCGAATGACCGCCCCCCGGCGGCGACGGCGACGCCCGCGGCCGAGCCGGCCGTCGTCGACCACTTCGTGCGGGCCGCACCCCAGGCGGGTGAGATCATGGCGAGCACCCTGGTCGGGGTCGTCAGCGCGTTCTTGTTGAACGGCGCCGCGATGGTCAGCGGGGCGTCCGGTTCGATGACCGGTCTGGGACCGACCCCGCCACCCCGCCATCCCATCGCGCCCAGCACGGAGCTCGTGGTCCGGCGCGGCCTCGGCGGCGCCTGAGCTGACGCCCACGCTCCGGCGGGACGTCGGTTTGCAGATCGCGGCCGAAAGAGGCGAGGATGCCGCTGCCATGCGGTTGTCGACGACGTTGTTTCAAGAGACGTTCACGTTCGCCGACGTGAAGGACGTGATGGCGCGCGCCAACGAGCCGCGCTCGGGCGACCGGCAGGCGGGGCTCGCGGCGACGTCGATGCGGCAGATGGCGGCGGCCAAGCGCGTGCTCGCCGGCTTGCAGTTGAAGGAGCTGCGCGAGCACCCCGCGGTGCCCTACGAGCTCGATGAGGTCACCCGCGTCATCGAGGACGGCCTCGCCCGCGACCCGGTGGCCACGCGCGCCTACCAGCGCGTATCGTGCTGGACGGTGGCCGAGCTGCGCGAGTTTATCCTCGACGACGACACCACCGGCGACATGATCAAGGACATCAGCCCCGGCCTGACGCCCGAGATGGCCGCCGCGGTGGCCAAGCTGATGTCCAACATGGACCTCGTCGCCGGCGGCAAGAAGGTCCGCGTCACCGCGGTCTGCAATAACACCATCGGTCTGCCCGGCCGGCTGTCGTCGCGTCTGCAGCCCAATCATCCGCGCGACGGCGTCGACGGCATCCTCGCCGCCATTCAAGACGGCCTGTCGTTCGGCAACGGCGACGCCGTCATCGGCATCAACCCCTCCACCGACGACGTCGACAAGACCGCCGACATCCTGAAGGCGGTCAAAGACCTGATGCGTCGCGTACGCGTGCCGACGCAGAACTGCGTGCTCGCCCACATCACCGCGCAAATGGAGGCGGTGAAGCGCGGCGCGCCGCTCGACCTGATGTTCCAGTCCATCGCCGGCAGCGAGGGCGCCAACAAGAACTTCGGCGTCACCGTCGCGCTGCTCGACGAGGCGTATGACCTTGCCAGCCGCGAGGGCACGGCGAAGGGGCCGAACGTCATGTACTTCGAGACCGGGCAGGGCACGGCGCTGTCGGCCAACGCCCACCACGGCGCCGACCAGGTGACGATGGAGGCCCGTGCCTACGGGCTGGCCCGTCGCTACGAGCCCTTTCTGTTGAACAGCGTCGTCGGCTTCATCGGGCCCGAGTACCTACAGGACGGCAAAGAGATCACGCGCGCCGGGCTCGAGGATCACTTCATGGGCAAGCTGCTCGGCATCCCGATGGGCTGCGACGCCTGCTACACAAACCACGCCGACGCCGACCAGAACGATCAAGAGAACCTCGAGCTGCTGCTCGGCATGGCCGGCGTGAACTACCTGATGGGCATCCCCATGGGTGACGACGTCATGCTCAACTACCAGACGACGTCGTTCCACAACAACGCGGCGCTGCGCGACATCCTGTCGTTGCGGCCGGCGCCCGAGTTCGAGCGCTGGATGGAGGACGCCGGCCTGTGGCGCCACGGCAAGCTGACGAAGAAGGCCGGCGACCCGTCGATCTTCGGTGCGGCGTCGCGCGCGGCGCTGTCGACGTCGCTGTCGTCGCAGGTCGAGCGCGCCAGGGGCACACAGCGGACACGCGGCGGGAGAAACCCATGAGCATCGATCGCGCGCTGCTCGAGCGGCTCGTCCGCGAGGTCGTCACCGAGACGCTGACCGGGTCTTCTTCTTCTTCTTCTTCTTCTTCTTCTTCTTCTTCTTCTTCTTCTTCTTCTTCTTCTTCTTCTTCTTCGGCGTCGTCTTCGTCCTCGTCCTCGCCCTCTTCTTCTTCAGCGTCGTCGAGCGACGCGGGCGGCGGCTGCGACGACGACAAGCGCTGCGCGCCGCCGGCGCGGCACGAGCGCATCGAGGACAAGGGCGAGGTGCAGCGCGTCGTCGAGGCGAGCCCGTCGCGGCTGGCGCAAGGGCGGGTGGGCACGCGCTACACAACCAGCGCGTACATCACGCTGCGGGCGGAGCACGCCATCGCCCTCGACGCCGTGCACTCGAGCGTCGGCGCCGACTTCGCGGCGAAGCACGGCTTGATCTCGCTTGCGACGAAGGCGAAGGACCACGCCGAGTACCTGCTGCAGCCCGAGCAAGGTCGGCGCCTGAACGACGAGAGCCGCGAGCGCCTGCTCAAAGAGGGCAAGCGCGGCGTCGACGTCGTCGTGATCGTCGGCGACGGCCTGAGCGCGGTGGCGACCGAGCAGCAGGCGCCGAAGCTGCTGCCGGCGCTGCTGCAGGCGCTCGCGGCCGAGCAGTTCAGCGTGGGCAAGAGCCTGTTCGTGCGGCACGCGCGCATCGGGGTGCAGGACGAGATCGGGGTGCTGCTCGGCGCGAGGTCGACGATCGTACTCGTCGGCGAGCGCCCGGGCCTTGGCACCGGCGACTCGCTGTCGATCTACACGGCGTACAAGCCGCGCCTCGGGCAGGACAACGCCGAGAAGAACTGCATCTCCAACGTGCGCGAGCTGGGCTTTCCGCCCGCTGAGGCCGCCGTGGAGTGCGCGAAGCTGATGCGGCGGACCTTCGACGCCGGCGGCGGCGGCGTGCACCTGGTGCGGCCGGTGCGCGACATCAGCAAGCGCGCCCAGGTGTAGGGCGAGGTCGTGGTCGAGGAGTCGGCGCGACGACGACGACGACGACGACGACGACGACGACGACGACGACGACGACGACGATGCGCGAGGGCGCGCGGGCTGAAGGGGCGCAGGCGACGTCATGGCACTGGCAGCGACGGTCTTCGAGTTCGACGAGTTGGTGGTGGCGCGCGAGCTGGGCGGGCTCGTGTTCTCGCGGGTGATCACTGACAACGCGATGGTGATGGTGCGCGCGGCGCACTGGTACAACCTGCTCGACGGGATGGGGCTCGGGCTGCCGTTCTTCCTGGTGCACGACCTCGGCCTGCTGTTGACGCAGCCGCCGGCGAAGCTGGCGCTGCTTCGGCGCGACAAGTCGTGGAAGACGGCGGCGGCGCGGCCGGGCTTGAAGCTCGACGGCGCGCTGGAACGGCTGGCGACGTGCTACGGCGAGCTTTTGGCCGACCTGGCCCGCAGCGAGCTGGCGCAGAAGGCGTCGACGTCGGGGCTGCCCGACGAGCTGCTGGCGGCGGTGATCGCCAAGGTCGTCGAGCCGGTGCAGCAGACAGTGGTTCGCAAGGGCCACAACCGCAAGCTGCCGCTGACGACGCCGACGTACGAGAACCTCGAGCCCGCGCAGCACGTCACCGCCGCCGCCGTCGCTGACGCCCGCGACGTGCTCGCCGCTGTCGTCGAGGCGCGCACGCGGCTGCGCATCAGCCTTGAAGAGGTCGACCTCGACACCCTGAAGCTGCTCGAGATGTTCAAGGGCGAGGGCGGTGTCGGCGACGACGGCGCCGCCGACCTGCTCGACCTGTACCGCGCGCTGGCGACGCCGGCGGTGCATGACATCGCCAACTTCTCGCTCGATCTGCTGCCAAGCGTGCTCGAGACCAAGAAGGCCTCGGGCGTGCAGACCTTCAGCGTCGATGGGTACGCCAGCGTCGAGACCAGCGGCAACCTCGACAACGTGCTGCCGTCGGAGCTGGCCTACGACGACGACCTGTTCGACCGTCGCTACGCCGACAACGAGCTCTTCTATTACGGGCGCGAGAAGCAGGACACGCAGCGCGAGCGGCTGCACTACCTGCTCGTCGACTCGTCGGCGTCGATGCGCGGGCTGCGCACGGTATTTGCGCGCGGGCTGGCGCTGGCGCTGGCCAAGAAGATGACCCTGCGCGGCGAGCTCGTGTGGCTGCGCTTCTTCGACTCGCGGCTGTACGAACGACAGGAGCTATCGTCGGCGAAGATGAAGATCCCGTACCTGCTGTGCTTCCGCAGCGAGCGGGGGCGCAACACCACCCGGGTCTTTCTCGAGCTCGACCGCGAGCTGCAGCGGCTGCAGCGCGAGAGCCCGCGTGACGTCATCGTCACCGTGATCACCCACGGGCGCTGCCAGGCCGACGTGGAGGTCGTGGAGGGGCTGCGGGCCCGGGCGACTTTGTCGGGCGTGTTCGTGACCACCCAGTCCGACGCGGTGCAGCTCGACTGGCTCGACCGGCTGCACACCCACCACGTCGTCGCCCCCGACGTCCTCAGCGACAAGGCAGCCCGCAAGGGCGAGGCGCTCAAGATCCTCGGCGGTCGCTGAGCGAATGCTTTCCCCCCGGGCGCGCTCGGGTCGTGCATGATCATGGCATGCGTCGCATCGTCGCTGTTCGTCCCTACCCCATCGCCATCCGGGCGCGCGTCCTGGCGTTGCTCGGTCAGGCGGACTGCGCGCTCGCCGGGGACGACGCCCTCCCGAAGGCCGCCGACGACACGACCGCCATCGCCTGGCTGCGGGACCGCTGCACCCCACGGTTGCCCGACGTGCTGCTCATCCCGTTTCACCATCACCGCGACCAAAGCGGTCAGTTCGTCGATGGACTGACGTTCGCACGCCGCCTGCACGACGAGCTGCCGGCGCTGGGGACGATCCCGATCGTGATGCCCGCCTCCGCGGTGGTCGTCGCCGGCGTGCGGCTCGCCCTCGGTCCACACGCCGCCCGCCCGCTGTCCCCGGCGCTGCGCGAGCGCATGCTCCTGCTGTCCGAGGATGAGCTCGAGCTGCCCGCGACGCGGGAGACCGTCCGCGCCCACCTCGCGCGAACCGCCGCGCCGCCCGGCTGACGCCCGGGGGGACCTCGGCCGCTGTCGAGCGCCCGCTGACCCACGCGGCGCTATGCTCGCTGCCGATGTCGACGTCGTCGCGCCCCGTCTTCCTCGTCTCTCCGCCCCGCCCCGACTGGCGCGTGCGCGGCGCCGCCAACGTGTTCTCGCAAGGCGCACCCGCAAGCGTGCCGCGCGGCGCGGCGCTGACGGAGTGGCTGACGCTCGTCGACGCGATGGTCGCGGCGGGCGCCGACGTCGCCGTGCTGCCGTTTGACGACCACGACGACACGCTGACCGGCCTGCCCTACGTCGCCGAGGCCGGCTTCGTCGGCCGCGCCCGCGACGACGACGGCGGTCCGGTGTGGCTCCTGCCACGGATGAAGCCCGCCCACCGCCGCACCGAGCCAGCGCACGTCGCGCGCTTCGCCGCCGAGTGCGGCATCCCCACGCGCACGGCGCCGGTCACGTGGGAGGGTCAGGGCGACGTCCTGGTCGTCGACGGCCCGCGCGGCGCGCCGCGTCGCTTCGTCTGCACCGCTGGCGAGGGGCCGCAGTCGCGCACGAGCTCCGACGCCTTCGCCCACGTCGCACGCTTCTTGCCGGGGCCGTCGCTGTCGCTGCGTTTTACCGCCGACCCGTGGTTCCACGGCAACACGTTCCTCGGGTTCTTTCCGGCGCGCGACGATGACGGCGTGGTGCAGGAGACCGTGGCGCTCGTCTGCCTCGACGCGCTCCTGCCCGGCGAGGCCGAGCGGCTGCGCGCGTTCTTGCCCGACGTGCGCCTCGTCGCCCTCGGTCGCGACGACAGCCTGCGCTACGCCACCAACGCGCTCGTCGTCGGCCGCACGGTGCTCGCGCCCCCCGGCGTGCCGGCGTTCGTGCACGACGTCTGGCGCGGGCTCGGGCTCGCCGTCGTCGAGCTCGCGCTGCCGACGTTGTTCGGCCGGGGCGGCGGCGCGGCGGTGTGCCTGACCAACCGGCTCGACGTCGACTTCGGCGTGATCCCGCCCCACCTTCGCTACGCTGCCTGCCGACCGGCGCTGGTTGCGTACGCGCCGTCGTCGATGGCGAACGACGCCCCGTAGCGCCTGGTTTGATGGGCGCCCCTCACTAGCGCAGGCGGGTCCAGACGGCGCGATGGTCGGAGTAGGGGTGGTCGCTGTCGCTGCCGGTCAGCGCCAGATCGGCGGCGCCTGCCTCGTTGAACATGACGGTGTGGACCTGCAACGACTCGCGCCGGTCCGCGGGTCGACGGTTGAAGACGAAGTCGATGCGGCGGTCGGCGGCGCCACGGAAGGTCCACTGGTTGATGAGCAGCTGCGCAGCGCGCCGGTGCTGTTGCAGGGGCGCCAGACGGGGTCGAGCCAGCCGAGGGTGCCGCCAAGGTCGACGGTCATCGTGGCGCACCAGGCCTTGGACGCGCTTGTCGTCGTGTGGCCCTCGAGATCGGGCTCGTTGGTGTCGCCGCCGGCGACGAACAGCGATGCGCTGCCGTGGTGCACGCGCACGATCTGGTCGAGCTCGTGGGCGTTCGCCGACGCGCACGCCGGTACGACCGCCCCAGACGGTTGGTCAAAAGGCCCAGCAGCACGCCGAGCCGGGCCTGTCCGCTCAGCGGCTGCACGAGGAACACATCGGGGCGCAGGTACTGCTGCACGAAGTACGAGCGGAGCTCATGGAAGTCGCCCGGACACTCGGTGTCGCTGGTGCGCGGCAGGTCCTCGACGTTGGCCGTCAGCGCGAGCAGCGCCGCTGGGCCGCGCGGCGGGGGGGCGGGGGGCGGGGGCGATGACGACCGCCGGATCGTACGCGCCGGCGACGGCGACGACGATCGCCGCGAGCAAGGGTCACAGTCACAAGGTCCGACTGTGACGCGCGCATATGGCTTCACCGCAGCCGTCGGCGCGTGGCGCGCGCCAACAAGGACGACAACCAGATGTCCCGGGGCGAGGCCGCGCTCGGCCGATGCGTCGACGTCACGACTCTGCAAAGGTCGCCCCATGACAAGATCCATGATCAACGCGTGGCTCTTCCTGAGCATCCTGTCGTCAGCGTGCGCCTCCACCCGACCCGAGGCGCCCGGCGAGGGCGAGGGCGAAGGCGAAGACGAAGGCGAAGGCAGGACCGGCCTCGACGCGCGGCCGTCGAACCCCACCTGCGTGGCGCGCCCCCGCCCGCCGAACGGTGGCGACTTCGTGTTGACGCGGGTCTATCCGCGGCTCGCTCTCGACAACCCGCTGTTCCTGCTGCCGCGCCCCGGCGACGGCGAGCACCTTTACGCCCTCGAGCGCGCTGGCCGCGTCGTGCGCTGGGCAAAGGACGACGCGCAGGTCACGACGCCGTCGGTGTTCTGCGACCTGCAGGACCGCGTCGAGACCAGCGACGCCGGCAACAGCGAGCAGGGGCTGCTCGGCGTCGCCTTCCACCCCGACCACGCGCAAAACGGCGCGCTGTTCGTCAGCTACACCGCGCGCCACGACGGCCCGACCTGCGGCCTGCGCGCGCCCTTCCGCTGCCAGTTCGAGTCACGCGTCAGCCGCCTCGTGGTCGGCAGCGACGGCCGCTGCGACCCCGCCAGCGAGCAGGTCCTGCTGCGCATCGACGACTTCGCCGCCAACCACAACGGCGGCCATATCGCCTTCGACCCGCAGGGCATGCTCGTGCTCGGGATGGGCGACGGCGGCTCGGCCAACGACCCCGCCGACGCCGGCCAGCGCACCGACACGCTGCTCGGCAAGATGGTGCGCGTCGACGTCGACCACCCCGAAGCCGGCCAGCCCTACGGCATCCCTGCCGACAACCCCTTTCTCGGCGAGCTCGACGTGCGGCCCGAGATCTATGCGCTCGGCCTGCGCAACCCGTGGCGCTTCTCGTTCGACCGCGACACTGGCGACCTTTGGGTCGGCGACGTTGGACAGGGCGCGCTCGAGGAGATCGACGTCGTGCAGGCCGGCGGCAACTACGGCTGGAAGGTCTTCGAGGGCACCGCCTGCTTCGACGGCGCGCGCTGCGATCTAGGCGGCTTCTTGCCCCCCGTCGTCGAGTACCCGCACCGAAGCGGCCGCGTCTCGGTCACCGGCGGCTACGTCTACCGCGGCGCCGCGATCCCCTCGCTGCGCGGCACGTACCTGTTCGCCGACTTCGCCTCCAAGGAGCTCTTCGCGCTCACGACGAGCACCACCGGCGTCGTCGGCTTCGCCCCCCGCGCGACGATGAGCGGGCGCGGCATCGCCTCGTTCGCCGAAGACGAAGACGGCGAGCTGTACGTCGTCGACCTCGGCGGCGCGCTGTTCCGTCTGGATCCCACCGGGCCCCCCGCGCCCGACACGTTCCCCACCCGGCTGTCACAGACCGGCTGCATGGACCCACAAGACACTCAAAAGATGGCCGCCGGCGTCATTCCCTATTCGCCCAATCACCCCTTCTACAGCGACGGCGCCACCAAGGAGCGCGGCCTCGCGCTGCCCGACGGCGCCACCGCCACCCTGCAGGTCGACGGCGACGTCGCGCTACCGACGGGTACGGTGCTGGTGAAGTCGTTCCGCGTCGACGGCGCGCTGGTAGAGACGCGACTGATGATGCGGCACGAGGACGGCGAGTGGGCCGGCTACAGCTACGCCTGGGACGGCGACGACGCCACGCTGGTGGACGCCGGCGGCCGCGTCGTGCGCCTGCCGGGCGGGCAGCAGTGGACATACCCGTCACGGGCCGGCTGCCTCGTCTGCCACACTGCCGCCGCCGGGCGCTCGTTGGGTCTGGAGGTCGGGCAGTTGAACGGTGCTTTGCTCTATCCATCGACGGGGCGTCGCGCGAATCAATTGCAGACCCTGTCGGCCATCGGCGTCTTCGACAATCCGCCCGCCGATCTGGCCGCGCTGCCGCGCTTCCCGGCGCTCGACGACGAGCGCGTCGCCGTCGCCGAGCGGGCGCGGACGTACCTGCACGTGAACTGCGCGATGTGTCACCGGCCCGACGGCGGCGCGCAGAGCGACGCCGACCTGCGTCGGTCGACGCCGTTTGCGGCGAGCCGGACCTGCGACGTCGTGCCGTCGGAGGGCGACCTAGGCGTCGACGGCGCGCGGCTGTTCTTCCCCGGCGACCCGGCGCGGTCGCTGTTGTCGATCCGCATGCAGCGCCTGGGCGCCGGCCGCATGCCGCTGCTCGGCAGCAACGTCGTCGACAGCGTCGGCGTGGCGGTGATCGACCGGTGGATCGCGCAGACGAGGTCGTGCCCGCCGTGATCCAGGCACCTGTCGTCCGTGGGCGCGCAGCGCTTCAGCCGGCGGCGGCGACGGCGGCGCGGTCGGCGAGACCGTCGGCGAGACCGTCAGCGAGACCGTCGGCGAGGCGGTCGGCGAGGCGGTCGGCGAGGCGGTCGGCGAGACAGTCGACGAGCCAGGCGGCGACGGCGGCGGCGGCGTGCTTCTGCAGGAAGTGGCCCCCCTGACGCAGGCGCCGGTGGCTGACGAGGGGGGCGACGACAAGGGCGTCGACGAGGGCGAAGGACACCGCGCGCTGCACCAGCGGGTCGTCGTCGGCGCCCACCACCAGCGTCGGGCAGCGCACGTGGGCGGCGAAGGTGCGCAGGTCGGCGAAGTCGATGGCGCCGATCACCTGCGTCTCGGCGTGCATTGCCTGCGCGTCGACGGGCTTGTCGCGGCGGACGCCAGCGCGGTCGTAGGCCGCCTGCAGCGCCGCCACCGCGCGCGGTCCGACGACGGGCAGCGTCAACAGCCCGCCCAGGGCGCCGGTCAGCTCGTGGGGCAGCTGCAGCCCGCGGTGGCGGGTGACGCCCATCGTGCACACCAGCGCCAGCGTGGTGACGACGTCGGGCCACAGCGCCGCCGCCGCCAGCGCCGCGCTGCCGCCGAAGCTGTGGGCGACCACGCCGAAGCGCGCGTGGCCGCGGGCGCGCATGACGTCAACGACGAGAGCGGCGCGCTCCGCCGGCGTCTTCGCCAGCGTCCTATGGGCGGGCGAGCGGCCGAAGCCCGGCGCGTCGATCCGCACGGTGCAGACGCCGCGGGCGGCGAGCAGCCCGCCGAGCACACGGAAGTCGCGCGCCGAGCCGGGCAGGCCATGGATCGTGGCCACCGCCGGCCATGACGGATCGCCGTCGACCACGACGTGCACATCGCCGGCGCGCGTGTGCACGAAGACCCCGGGCGCATCGCCCGACGACAGCGCAGTCGCCGTTGTCGCCGCCGGCGTCGTCACCGTGGTGGACGTCGCGGTTGTCGTCGTCGCCGCCTTCCCCGTCACGTCACATTCCCTGCAGCTCGGACAGCTCGGCCCAGCGCGCGTAGAGGTGCTCGACCTCGGCGTCGAGGGCGCGTAGCTCGTCGGTGAGCTTCGCCGCCTTCGCCGTGTCGGTCTTGAAGATCGATCCGGCCTCGAGAGTGGCGCGCAGCTCATCGCGGCGCGTCTCGCGGCCGAGGATCGTGTCCTCCATCTTCTGGAATTCCTGCTCCTCCTTGTAGGACCGCTTGCGCTTCGCCGGCGCCTTCGTCGTCGCGGCCGTCGCCGTCGTCGTCGCAGCCGTCGTCGTCGCGGCCGTCGTCGTCGCGGTCCGCTGCAGCTTCAGGCGCTCGGACTGGGTGCGCACGTAGTGCGTCCAGTCGCCGAGCACGGGCGTCACCGTCGCTGGCTCGTCGGGGTTCGGCTTCTCGAAGGCGAGGATGCCGGTGGCGACGCGGTCGAGGAAGCGGCGGTCGTGGCTGACGAGGAACGCGCAGCCGGGGTGACCAAGCAGCGCCTCCTCGAGCACGCCAAGGGTGGTGACGTCGAGGTCGTTGGTGGGCTCGTCCAGCAGCAGCACGTTGGCGTCGCCGAGGAACAGCTTGGCGAGCACGAGCCGGTTCTGCTCACCGCCCGACAGGGTCTTCACGCGGCGGCTGCGGTCGCTGCCGTCGAACAGGAAGCGCTCGAGGTACGAGCTGACGTGCAGGCGGCCGCCGCCGTCCCCGGGGACGAAGACGTGGTCGTTCTCGGCCGACAGGGTCTGCTCGAGGGTGGCCTCTGGATCGAGGCTGCGGCGGTGCTGGTCGAACACGAGCACCTTCGTGTTGTCGCCGACAACGAGGCGGCCCTTCTGCGGCAGCACCGGGTCGCGCTCGGCGTCGGGGTGGCCGCAGGCGGTGAGGATGGCCTGCAGCATCGTCGTCTTGCCGGCGCCGTTGTCGCCGACGACGCCCCAGCGCTGGCCGCGGGTCACGATCAGGTTCAGGCCGGCGAACAGCGTCTTGTCGCCGCGGCCGAGCGTGACGTCCTGAAAGTCGAGGATGGTCTTGCCGAGGCGCTTGCTGGCCACGCCCTCGATGCCGACCGTGCGCTTCTGCTCGCGCAAGACGCGCGCCTCGTTCTCGACCCACTCCTCAAGCTCGCCGGCACGGTCGATGCGCGCCTGCTGCTTCGTCGTGCGCGCCGGCGTGCCGGCCCGCAGCCACGCCAGCTCGCGCAGCCACAGGCGCTCCTTCTTGTGCTGCGTCTTCGTCGCGATGTCGTCGCGCAGGAGCTTCTGCTCGACGAAGCTGTGGGTCAGCGTCGTCGTCTTGTCGGCGGGCGGCGCGTAGGCGTGCAGCTTCCCGCGCGACAGCTCGACGACGCGCGTGCAGGTCTCGTCGAGGAAGGCGCGGTCGTGGCTGACGACGACGACGGGGCCGCGGTGCGTGCGCACGCGCTCGGCCAGCCAGGCGATGGCGGTGGCGTCCAGGTGGTTCGTCGGCTCGTCGAGCAGCAGGACGTCGGCGGCGAACAGCAGGGTGCGCGCCAGATCGACGCGCCGCCGCTGGCCGCCCGACAGCGCCCGCACCGGCTTGTCGGGCTCGGCGACGGCAAGGCGGCCCAGCGCCTCGTCGATCTCCCACGGCTCGCGGCCGGTGTCAGCGAGGATCGCTCGCGCGCTCTTGTCGCCATCGAGCTGCGGCTCCTGCGCCAGCAGCGACAGCGTCTGCCCACGGCCGCGCTCGACGACGCCGTCGTCGGGCTTCACGAGGCCGGCGACGACCTTCATCCACGTCGACTTGCCGGCGCCGTTGTCGCCGACCAGCGCGACGCGGTCGGTGTCGTCGACGACGATCGAGGCGTCGTCGAGCACGGTCTTTGCGCCATGGGCGAGCTTCAAACCACGGACTGCAAGCATCCTTTGGGTGTCGCGATCGACGACGTCGACGTCAACCGCCGTCGCGCCCCTGGGGACGAGGCCGCCGAGCGCCAGATCGCTGCGCAGGCCGCGCGGCGGCCCGCGCGGGCGTCCTGCGCGGGCGTCCTGCGCGGGCGGTCCTGCGCCGCGCCCGGCAGCCAACGCCGCGCTCCGACGACGCGACCGGTGACCGCCGCCGTCGCGGCGGGCTACCCTCGGCTCCCCGCTCCACCCTCTTCTTTTCCGGCTCGGAGACCTCCCGCTTGTCCCTGCCGCACCCAGGACCCGCGTCGGTGGGCCCGTCGCCCGGCCGCAGCCACGGCGACCCGTCGGCGCGCGACAGCCACGTCCGGCGCGTCGCGATCGCGGCCTTCGTCGTCACTGCGGTGGTCTTCGCGCCGGCGGTGCGCAACGAGTTCGTCAACTACGACGACCACGCCTACGTCGTGGAGAACGCCGAGGTCTTGCAGGGGCTCGGCCTTCGGGGGGTCCGCTGGGCGTTCACCACGGTGACGCTCAGCAACTACCCCCCGGTCACGTGGCTCGCGCACATGCTCGACGTCACGTGCTTCGGGACGAACGCGGCGGCCCACCACGCCGTCTCGGTGTTCTGGCACGCGCTCAACGCCGCGCTCGCCGTGCTGGTGGTCGTGGCGTTGACGGGACGGGTCAAGATCGCCGCTGCGACGACGGCGCTGTTCGCGCTGCATCCGTTGCGCGTGGAGTCGGTGGCGTGGGTCTCGGAGCGCAAGGACCTGCTGTCGGGGTTCTTCTTCCTCGTCTGCCTGCTCGCCTACGTCCGCCATCGTCGCACCGGCGTCGCTTCGTGGTGGGGAGTCGCCTTCGTCGCCTGCGCGCTCGGGCTGCTCGCCAAGCCGATGCTCGTGACCGTCCCGCCGCTGCTGGTCCTGCTCGACGTCGTCGTGCTCGGCGAGGGCGCGCCCGTCGACCGCGCGCGGGCGGCGCTGTGGCGTTGCCTGCCGTTCTTCCTGCTGTCGTTCGTCTTCGTCGTGCTCACGCTGCAGACGCAGGCCGACGCGATGATGGACGTCGCGACCTTCCCGCTCGCGACGCGCCTGCAGAACGCGCCCGTGAACCTCGCCCGCTACCTGGCCCTCACCGTCTGGCCCGACCCCCTCGCGGCGATCTACCCGGTCCGCCCGACGGGCGCGCCGGCCACGCTGGTCATCGTCGCGCTGCTCGTGCTGGGCGCCGTCACCGCGCTGGCCGCGCGCCGGGCGCGACGGGAGCCGCTGCTGCTGCTCGGCTGGCTGTGGTTCGTGGGCATGCTCGTGCCGGTGCTGGGTCTCTTCCAGGCCGGCCGCGCCGCCGTCGCCGACCGCTACACGTACCTGCCGCACCTCGGCCTGTTCCTCGCCGTCGCCGTGCTCGCCGCCTCGGTCGCGGCGCGGGGCCCCGTCGTGCTCGCCTGGGCGAGCCTCGCCTTCGTGCCGCGCACGCTCGAGCAGATCGCGGTGTGGCAGGACACCCGCACCCTGTTCGCGCACTCGGTCCGGCACGAGCCGGAGTCACCCTTCGCCCAGGACGCCCTCGCCGGCGAGCTCCTCGCCGACGGCGACGTGCCGGCCGCCGTCGATCACGCCCGCGTCGCCGTGGCGCTCGCGCCCGACGTCCCGCGGTACCGCGAGCGCCTCGGCCAGGGGCTCGCGGTGGCGGGACAGGTCGGCGAAGCCGAGCAGGTCCTGCGCGGCGTGCTCGCGACCCACCCCGACCACGCCTCGGCGCGCTTCCTGCTCAGCAGCCTGCTGCACCAGACGCAACGCGACCCCGAAGCGACAGCGCAGCTGCAGCGGGCCCACGCCGACGCCGAGGCGGCGGGCGACGCCGCGCTGCTGCGGCGCATCCGCCCGATCCTGCAGCGCCTGCAGCTTCCCCCGGCCGCCCCTGCCAAAGGCGAGCTCCCCGCCGCGCGCGCGACGGACGAGCCCCCCGCGGACGAGCCGTCGGCGTCGCCGCGGGGACGGTGACGACGCCGGTTCACCGCGCCCGACCACCGCGCCCGACCACCGCGCCCGACCACCGCGCCCGACCACCGCGCCCGACCACCGACGACAACGACCGCTCGCCAACGGCGACGCGAGCCCGTACCTGCCTCCCCATGGACCCCACGACGCCGCCGACGTTTGCGACCCTCGGGCTTGCACCGGCGTTGTCCGAGGCGCTCGCGGTGCAGGGCTTCTCGTCGATGACGCCGGTGCAGGCGCAGGCGCTGCCGCCGCTGCTCGCCGGCCGTGACGTGATCGCGCAAGCCCGCACCGGCAGCGGCAAGACCGTCGCGTTCGGCCTGGCGCTGCTGGCGCGCGTCGACGTCGACGTCGCCCGCGCGCAGGCGCTGGTGCTGTGCCCGACGCGCGAGCTCGCCGACCAGGTCGGCGAAGCGCTGCGTCGCCTCGCGCGCTTCGTCCCGAACCTGCGCGTCGTCACGCTGTGCGGCGGCGTGCCGGTGCGGTCGCAGGTGCTGTCGCTACAGACGCCGCCCCACGTCGTCGTCGGTACCCCCGGGCGCGTCCTCGACCACCTCGCGCGCGACACGCTGTCGTTCGACGCGCTGCGCGTGCTCGTGCTCGACGAGGCCGACCGCATGCTCGACATGGGCTTTCACGAGGCGATCGCATCCGTCGTCGAGCGCGTGCCCCCAAGGCGCCAGACGATGCTGTTCTCGGCCACGTGGCCCGACGCAATCCGCGCGCTCAGCCGCACCCTGCAAAAAGACCCCGTCGACGTCACCGTCGACGACACCGCCGCCGCCGCCGCCGACCTCGACGAGGTCTTCTACTCCGTCGAGCCGGCCGACAAGCCCGCCACGCTGGCGGCGCTGCTGCTGCACCACCGCCCCGCCTCGGCGCTCGTCTTCTGCCAGACGAAGAACGACGTCAAAGACGTCACCGCCGACCTCGCCCGCCGCGGCTTCGCGGCGCTCGCGCTGCACGGCGACCTCGAGCAGCGCGAGCGCGACGAGGTGATCGTGCGGTTCGCCCACAAGAGCTGCGCGGTGCTCGTCGCCACCGACGTCGCCGCCCGCGGCCTCGACGTCAAGGACCTGTCGGCCGTCGTCTCGTACGAGCTGCCCCACGACGTCGACACCCATACGCACCGTACCGGCCGCACCGGCCGCGCCGGCAAGAAGGGCCTCGCGTGGGCGCTGGTTGCGCCGCGCGAGCGCGGCCGCGCCACGAACCTCGCCGACGTTTCCGGGCGCGTGCTCCGCTTCGAGCCCCTGCCGCCGCTGACGGACGAGCGACCCTCACCAGCGCCGATGACGACTCTGGTCGTCGACGGCGGCAAGCGCGACAAGCTGCGCCCCGGCGACCTGCTCGGCGCGCTGACCGGCGACGTCGGCCTCCCCGGCGACGCTGTGGGTCGCATCGACATCGGCCTGCGCCGCACCTGGGTGGCCGTGCGCCGCGAGCACGCCGACGCCGCCTTGCGCGGGCTGCGCGAGGGCCGGATCAAGGCGAAGACCTTTCGCGTGGAGACACTCGGATGACGCTGTCGCAACCACGCAACCCCCTGCACGGCATCACGCTGGAGGCGATGGTGAACGACCTCGTCGCGTTCTTCGGCTGGGACGAGCTCGGTCGGCGGATCCCCATCCGCTGCTTCCAGAGCGACCCGAGCGTGTCATCGAGCCTGAAGTTCTTGCGCAAGACGCCCTGGGCCCGCGAGAAGGTCGAGGGGCTCTACCTGTTCGTGCAGCGTGAGCGTCGGCGCCGCGCGGCGCGGGCGCCGGCCACGGCGACGGCGGCCGACCCTCCGCAGCCCGGTCGGGATGAGCTCGACGACGATGACGACCGCGACGACGACGACCGCGACGAAGGTTGATCCGACCTGGCAGCGGGGCCCCACCCCGAGGGCGGCGGGCAGACGCGGGGACGTAGTCAATTCCCGCCCCGCACGACTCTGGAGGAGCCCGCGAAGCGAGCGATCACAAGTGCCCTGGCTGCGTGGAGCGATGTCTTCATCCTGGTCGGCTGCGCACCGAACATCACCGTCGATCAGCCCCGGACGCCCGGCGGGGGGGCGAGGGCGAGGGGCAGGGGCTCGGCGGGGAAGAGCGGCGATCGCCTCGCGCCGGTGTTCGACCTGCGCGTGACCAAGCCCGAGCTCGGCACCACGCTGCAGCTGCGCTGGAGCTTGCCCGAAGACCCGGTGCCGACGGCGGTGGTCGTGCGTCGCGGTCGGGCAGGGCCCCTTTCCGACGGCGGCCGACGACGAGAGCTCGAACGTCGTCGCGCCGGCGAAGACGGGCGACGTGCCCGACGCCGCCGACGACACCGGTCTGCAGGACGGCGTCGAGCTCGGATACGCCGTGTTCGCGCCGTACGACGGACCGCCGTCGGTCGCGACGACCGCCCGGGGCACGGGCGCGGGTGTTCCGCATCGTCAGCGAAGACGACGTCAAACAGATGGTCAGCTTCGACCAGATGAAGACCGCGCTGTCCTGCGACGAGCAGGCGAGCTGTCTGGCCGAGGTCGGCGCGACCCTCGGCGTGCCCTACGTCCTCAGCGGCGCGCTGTCGAAGCTCGGCGCGAGCTTCGTGCTGAACCTAATCCTCATCGACATCGACGAGGCCCGCGTCGTCACGCGCGAGAGCGTGCGCTTCGCGAGCATCGACGCGCTGCTCGACGGGCCTGAGACGCAGGTCGACCGTACGATGGCGCCGGTGCAGTTCGCGCTGCGCGGACAGCCGCGCCTGACCGGCAGCGAAGAGGGCGCCACGCCCCTCGTCGATGGCGTCGCCCAGGGCACCACCCCCTTCGGCGCCCTCGAGCCGCCGAGCGGCCCGCGCCGCATCATCCTTAGAAGGCGGGCTTCGTGCATTTCCCCGCGACGTCGCCGTCTCCGTTGACGCGCCGGTGGTACCCGACGTGACGCTGCTTCCGTCGCCGGCGTTCGTGCGGGCCCACCACGACAAGCACGGGCCCACCCGCGCGCTGGCCGTCGCGTCAACGGTGACGGCGGCCGTGCTCGCCGCCACCGGTGCAGCGCTGCTGGTCGGCTCGAACCTGTGGGTCGAGGGCGAGCGCAAGAACGCCGGCGCCGGCGGCGACGCGGCGCGGGTCGCCGACCAGCAGACCGGGGCGACGTTGCTCGGGATCTACTGGGGCGGCTGGGGCGCCGGCGGCGCCGCGTGGTCGTGGCTCACCAGCGAGGACCCCGACCGCTACGGGCCGGTGCCCGCGGCGCGCTCGAGGCGGCAATGAAGAAGCGCGCCGCCCGCGGCGCTCGCGTCGTCGTCACCGTGCCGGGAGCCAACGACGTCGACGCCGGCAAGGTGGCCAGGGCGCGCGACCGTGGCCCCCGCGTCAGCCGGGCGCAGGTGAAGAGCGTGAGGGCGAAGGGCGCCATCCTCGACGTCGTCATCGCCGGCGGCGACGGCATCACGCTGGCGCTTTAGGCGCCGCGTCTCGGAGTCGACGTCGTGTCGGCGAGCGCCGGGCAGGTGACGCTCAGGACAGCGGCGGCGTCACCGTAGGCGTCGACGGCGCGCACGCGACGGGCGCCGTGGCGTGCTACGAACGTCGCATGCACGCTCACCTCGCTGTCGTCGCCGCGCTCTGCGCCGCCCTCTTCGCCGTGCTCGCGGCCTCGGCCTGCGGCGGCCTCGCGTTGAAGCCCGACGAGAGCCTGGCCCCCGCGTCGGTCACCGTCACGCGCGTCGACCGCCCGACGAAGAACGCGACGGGCAAGACCGTCACCGCCTACCTCGTACTCGACAAGCCTTTCGCCGGCGCCGTCGAGATGCGGCTGTTCGACCGCGACGACGACAAGGGCGTCGAGGTCGGCCGCCAGACCGTCGTCGTCGACGAGCCCGCCGGCGCCCACTACGTCGACTTCCAGTTCGACTCGCGCACGCCCGTGTTCGCCGCGGCGGCGGTGCAGGTGCGGGCCCTGCCCGGACCGTCGACGGTCGGCGCTGCCGGCAACGTCGACACGGAAGCGCCCACCGACGGCGGCGTGCCCGCCAACGGCGGCGTGCCCGCTGCACCGGCGCCCGCGGCCGGCGGCGTCGACGCCGGGACTTGATGCCGATGCGGTCGAGGGCGCGGGAACCTCGGTCGTCGCCGACGCCGTGAGCGCCGCGCCGGCGCCTCTCAGGCGTCTGTCACGCTTCTGTCAGGCGCCCGAGAGGCACCGGTCAGCCGGCGAGCAGGCGGGCGACGTCGGCGGCGGCGAAGCGCTGGCCTTGCACACGAACCTCGACGGGCGCGTCGGCGGCGAAGGTCACCGGCAGCGGCGGCAGCGCGCCGCGCTGGTGCCACGGCAACGCGCCGTGGTGATCCAGGCGCACGGCGTGGGGCCGCAGGGCCCGCCCGCTCAGCGACGACGGCGCCGGCAGGCGGGGCTGGGTCTGGTCGAGCAGTCGAAGGGCGGCGCCGCGGCCGGCGTCACCGTCGCCGAAGAGGGCGGCAGCGTCGCCGAAGACGGCGCGGTGCTCGACGACGAATTGCTTCACGGCGCCGGCGTCGACGCCGGCCTCCAGCGTGCGCGCGAGCGTGGCTCGCACGGCCGATGCGCCTTGTCGTCGCGCCGCCTCGAGAAGTCCACCCCGCCAATCGTGCTTGCCGTCGATGGTCACCGTCAGCCTCGTCGAAGAACCGGCCAGCCTGGGCCCTGCGCTTTCCGCCACCGGGGCGTTGATGATACTCGGTCGACGGTGGGCTCGGGCAGCGCTCGCCGACGACGAGACACCGCGCCGCGCGATGGAGGGCCGATGCCCGGGCTGATCATCGACTGGACCGCACTCGAGCTCGCCTTCGAGAGCCACGTGCCCGACCAGCGCTGCTTCCTCGAGCGCAGCACCGGCGCGCTGCGCCATGACGGCGACCCCGAGCTCGGCGACGCCGACCCCACCCGCTTCGTCCGGGTCGAGGCGGTGCCGTCGCGCGAGCAGTACCGGATGATGGAGCGCTTCATCGCGACGGTCACCCACCAAGCGCTGAAGGACGCGCTGCAGGACGCCATCGTCGGCAAGGGCGCCTTCCGCCGCTTCAAGGACGCGGTGGGCCGCCACCCGGAAGAGCGCAAGCGCTGGTTCGCCTTCCGCGACGCGCTGCTGCGCCGGTTCATCCTCGACTGGCTGAAGACCGCGCGCATCGAGCTGCAGGAGATGCCCGACTGGAACCTCGAGCCGCCGATGACGCCGTCGCCCGAGGCGACGGCGTCGTCGCTGCAGTCCGGCGAGGGCGAACCCGTGACCGGCGCGCCCGCGCCCGCGGTCGTCGAGGGGGACCGTGGCGACCCCGGCGCGCTGCGCACCTACCTGCTCGCCTGGGCCCGCGCCCACGGCGAGGAGTACCGCTACCTGTTCGGCCCCGCGGCCTTCGCGCGCCTTGCCGACGATCTCGGGCACGAATTCATCATCTACCGAAAGCGGAGCGTCTTACCATGAATCCTTCGACAACGTCTTCGTCGCAGCAGCCGCCGCGCCAGTTCGTGCAGGCCGGCGCCCACCGCGTCTGCTACGTCGAGGGCGGCGCGCCCTCTGCCGGCGATGCGGCGACGACGAAGCCGCGGATGCTGGTGGCGCACGGCTGGATCGCGAGCCATCAACTGTATCGCAAGGTGTGGGCGGGTATGGGCGAGCTTGCGCACTACCGTGCGCTCGACCTGGTGGGCTTCGGCGACTCCGACAAGCCCGACCCGCTGACGACGCCCTACGACCCCGACTGGTACGGCGAGCAGCTCCGCGCGTTCCTCGACGCCACCGGCTGGACGGGCAAGGTCGTCGTGCTGGCGCAGAGCATGGGGGCCATCGCGGCGTGCGCCTTCGCGCTCAAGTACCCCGAGCGGGTCGAGCGGCTGATCGTGCTCGACGGCGCGTGCATCCCGGTGCCGCCGCCGGTGCTCGGGCGCATCCTGCAGGCGCCAGTGATCGGTGGCGTGCTGTTCGACCTGCTCGGCGGCACGAAGAAGAGCCTCGGCGACTTCCTGAAGAACGACGTCTACTACGTGAAGAGCGTCTTCGACGACGCCGTGCTGCAGGACATGCTGCGCATCATGAACGGCCCGGGCGGCAAGAAGGCGGCGTACGCGACGATGATGCGCATGGTGGCGCCGTCGTCGCTGGCGAGGTTCTCGCCGCGCCTGTCGGGGCTGAAGGTGCCGGTGCGCCTGCTGTGGGGCGAGCACGACAAGCTCTACCCCGTCGACCGCTGCGCCAAAGAGATGCAGCGCCTGATCCCCGGCGCCACCCTCGACGTCATAGCCGCCAGCGGCCACGAGCCGCCCGTCGAGACGCCCGAGGCGTTCCTGCGCGCGCTCCGCGCCGTGCTCTGACCGCGGGCGCCGCTCTCGCCGTCGATCTGCCGTCGGCCCGCCGTCGGCCGCTCAGCGCGCGGGCACGAAGACGAGGTCGTCGAGGGCGTTCTCGTCGTCGCGACCGGCGGGCGTCCACGTCTCGCCGCCGTCGGTGGAGCGGTAGCGCGCGTCGGGCCAGCTGCTGCCCAGCCACACGGTGACGCCGTCGACGACGCCGACGGTGACGCGGCCGAGGGCCTGCTGCGTCGCGCGCGTCCAGCTGGTGCCGTCGGCGGACGTCAGGCGAAAGCCCTCGCCGACGATCAGGAAGCGGCCGTCGGCGAAGGCGACGTCGTTGCCGCCGCCGGTGACGCCGCCGGGGCGGGTCGTCCACGTGGTGGCGTCCGTCGACGTGGCGATCACGCCGGGCCCGACGGCGACGAAGCGGCCGGCGCCCCACGCCACGCGAAACAGCCCCGATGGCCCCGACAGCGCCGACCACGTCACGCCGTCGGTGGACACCGCGGCGCCGCGGTCGCCGACGGCGACGAAGCGGGCGAGGCCGTCGTCGCCGGCGGCCTCGGGGTCGACGAAGAGCACGTCGCGCATGTGCCACGAGCTGCCGTCGAAGTGGCTCGCGTGGTCGCGCAGCGTGCGGCCGCCGTCGGTGGAGCGATCGCTGCGGGCGCTGCCGACGACGACGAACGTCGGCGTGCCCTGCACGACGCCGAAGGCGCACGCCCCGAGCCACCCCTGCTCGTCGACCGACGACGTCCATGAGGCGCCGCCGTCGTCGGACCGCAGCACGCGACCCTGCGCCGACCCGCCCACCGCCAGCACGACGCTGCCGCCGCCCTGCTCGCCGACGCACGCGCCGCGCAGCAGGCGGTCGTCGTCGCCGCCGTTGTCGACGTCGTGCACGTCGTTGCCCCAGGCGACGCCGTCGTCCGACGTCAGCCGCCGGCCGCCGTAGCCGACGGCCACGAAGCGCGCGCCGGTGAACGCCTCTCCCTCTCCCTCTCCCTCACCTTCGCCCTCTCCTTCGCCTTCTCCCTCGCCACCGTCGGGGGCGTGACAGGCGATCTGGCCGGACGCGAGCGCCGACGCGGTCGTCAGAGCGAGGCAGCACGCGAGGCTTCGGTCGACGAATGAGCGCATGGGGGGTCTGTAGCAACCGACGACGTCGGCGACGACCCGGCGGTGACGTCATACGGGGCGAGGGCAGGCCCATACCCAGAATTGGCAGAGGGCAGCGGCGAAGCCGCGGGTGAGGGCCAGTGACGCCGCGGCGGACGCGGCGGCCGTGCGGGCACCGGCGATCCCGGCGACGGGGTGACAAGTGCAGAGCACCATGTACATTCCCGGTCCCCCCACGAGGAGAAATCATGCTGCGCAAGGTGCTTCTGACGTCGATGATGTCCGTGTCGTTCCTGCTGT
>Ga0194124_10001891_pt1 | contig 24980 bp, 21 predicted proteins | sample TA2KigCas0mmetaG_FD_148605 | JGI IMG/M metagenome (GOLD analysis project Ga0194124, IMG submission 148605) | Freshwater microbial communities from Lake Tanganyika, Tanzania - TA2015031 Kigoma Deep Cast 0m | ecosystem: Environmental > Aquatic > Freshwater > Lake | place: Tanzania: Lake...
AAAACACCTTCCCTACTCTGAGATAAAGAGAATAATGAGTAGCCGTGGTGTTTACATGCGAATGCCTTTCAATCTCAAAATAGATTGATTGATAATTTTCCTTGATGACACCCAGGAAACTTTGCAAACTCCTTTGGTTTCCTCGGTTTATTTAGCTACATTTGCACCGAATTTATGGAAGTGCAGGTTAGGATTCTTGGAGCGGCCACTAAATTATTTATGGAACTGGGTGTGCGCAATATATCCATGGACGATGTAGCCAAATCAATTTCCATTTCTAAAAAAACCATCCCCATTATCAGGATAAAGACCAGTTGGTCTATAACACAATTTCAGCGCACATCGCCGAAATGGAAAAAAACATCACACAGATAATGACTGCAGAATCGAATCCGGTACTGCAAATTGCAAAAATTGCAGATTTTGTGCTGGAGATGAACAAAAATGTGCATCCTTGTGTATTACTAGATTTGCAAAAGTTCTATCCTGAAAGCTATACACATTTGACAGAACACCGAAACAAATTTGTATTTCAAAGCATCAATCAAAATATAAAAAACGGTATTGAAGCCGGGTTATTCCGCAGCGACCTTCACCACAACAGGGTTACCAGAATTTATATGTGTCTCATATTTTCTATGTTTCAAAACACCCTTTTTGAAGGTGAGGAACAACGAGACTTCAGGGAGGAATACATAGAAACCATCAAATATCATTTATATGCTGTCACAACGGAAAAAGGGAAAGCCCTGTTCAAAGAGATCAGTTGGCTCAGCATCCAACCATAAACATTGTAATGAACACCTTTAAAAATATACTTATCATCGCCACCGTGTCTGTCTTCAGCACCCACATAAAAGGACAGGACACATTAAAAATGAGCCTTTCCGATGCTCTTAAGTATGCCGAATCAAACAGCACCGCCATACAAAATGCAGCGACGGATGTTGAAATCAGCCGACAGGCAGTAAATCAGGTTACGGCTGCTGGTTTGCCTCAGATTGGTGTAAATGCCGGATTTATGCAGTATTTGCAGGTTCCCGGTAACTGGGTAAAAAACTTCGTTCCAAGTGCTGGTGCGCCTGAGTATATTTTTCTTAGGTTCCAGCAACCCATTGCTTCCAATGCCACCGTTAGTATGAATCAACTTATATACAGCGGAACATTTTTACTGGGTCTTAAAGCAGCCCGTGAGGTTATAGATTTAAGCAGAACTATGGCAGGAAAAACCCGCAATGATGTTGCACTGGGAGTATCAAAAGCATATTTGATGGCACTCACACTTCAAAAAAACATCACCCTCATAAACAGCAATATAACCTTGCTCGAAAAAAGCCTGAGTGATGTAAAAGCACTTTACAAGGAAGGTTTTGCTGAAAAACTTGATGTTCAGCGACTGGAATTCAGCCTAACCAATCTAAAAGTGAGCAGAGAAAAACTTTTGCTTGCTTCAAATGCTGCGCTTAACCTACTGAAAATTCAAATAGGAATGCAGGTAGCATCTCCGCTTATTCTTACAGATGACCTTGAAACTTTGGACAAGACCATTCCTGTAGGCGATGAGTCCTTCAACATAAATAACAGATTTGAATATCAACTTTTAAATCAGTCACTTTCTATAAGTTTTCTGGAAGAAAAACGCTACAAGGTAGGTAAATACCCGACGCTGGTTGGTTTTTTGCAACACCAGCAAACAACACAGCGGCCGGAATTTAATTTCTTCAATTCCAATCTTACACCAAATAATAGCTGGGTTCCCAGTTCAGCATTTGGATTAAATCTAAGCATGACTTTGTTTGATGGTCTCAGGGCAAAGGCAGCCATTGCCGATGTGAAGCTCAGACGCAGCAAAACCATAAATGATTTAAAAACCTTTCAAAATGCGGCAAACATGGAATATGAAAATGCTTTGAAAACATATCAGACGCAGCTGGAAATGGTAGCCGTACAAAAACAAAATGTGCAATTGGCAAACAACATTTACAACAATACTGTTTTCAAATACAAAGAAGGGGTTGGCAGTGCACTGGAAATGCTGCAGGCCGAAACCGACTTAAAAACAGGTCAGGCAAATTACCTAAATGCCTTATATGACCTGGTAATGGCTAAAATTGATCTGAAAAAAGCACTTGGAAATGATTTGCTTAAACCCTAACAACAAGAAAATGAAAAAACAATATTTAATATTACTCAGCATCGGTTTACTATTCAATGCGTGTGGCGGTAAAAAAAATAATGTGCAACAGAAACGCGCAGAACTTGACAAAATAAAAAAAGAGATTGCGAGTCTTCAAAATCAGGCAGAAAAACTTGAGGCAGAAATCGAAGCACTGGAGCCAAAAAAGGATAAAACAAAACTCGTAGAGACAGAAGTGGTTGAGGCAGCAGCTTTTGAAACATATTTAAATATTGAAGGAAAGGCAGATGCAGAACAAAGTACCATTGCTACTGCCCAACTTCCCGGAACAGTTACACAGGTTTTGGTAAAACCTGGTGACGCGGTTTCAGCCGGACAGGCACTCGCTTATATGGACAACAGCACACTAAGGCAGAGCCGCGGACAGATTGAACAACAATTGACTTTTGCCAACACACTTTTTGAGAAACAGAAACGACTCTGGCAGCAGGGTGTGGGCACTGAAATTCAGTATTTATCCGCCAAAAATCAAAAAGAGGCGCTGGAAAAAAACCTTGCTACGCTGGAAGATGCACAGTTGTCTATGTATACCGTAAAAGCTCCGATAAGTGGCACCGTTGAAAGTGTTGACACAAAAATCGGACAAGCCGCTGCACCCGGAATTCCCATGTTTAAAGTGGTAAACCTTAGCAACCTCAAGGTAGTGGCGGATATTGCTGAATCGTATTCTAGCAAAATTAATAAAGGCGATAAAGTGAAGATTGTTTTTACTGATGTCAATAAAACCATTGAGAGTACAGTCTCCTTTGCTTCCAAAGTTATCGATCCTCTCAATCGTTCATTTAAAATTGAAATTCGCTTAAATGGGGCTACAGAAATAAAGCCCAACATGCTGGCTAAATTAAAAATTGCAGATTACCGCAATGAAAAAGCCATAACTGTTCCGACAAACGCCATAACAGCCGGTGTAGATGAAAAGTATGTAATGGTTAGAATCATGCAAAATGGAAAAGTGGTTGCGGCTAAACGCATTGTCAAACCCGGACACACAGGAGAAAGCAGAACAGAAATCCTGGAGGGAATACAGGCAGGTGATGAAATTATTGTTACCGGTTTTCAGGAACTAAACGATGGTCAGATTATTGAGACATCAGGCAAATAAATAAAACATGAACCCATTTAAGGAGTTTAAACCTACCAGCTGGAGTATAGACAACAAGACCAGCATTTATATACTCACTGTATTTCTGTCGATTGCAGGTATTCTGTCTTACATAAAACTACCAAAGGAACGATTCCCTGACATTGTTATTCCAACCATTTATGTACAGACCATTTACCCGGGATCTTCTCCAAAGGACATTGAAAACCTCATTACTAAGCCCATCGAAAAAAAGATAAAATCCATAAGCGGTGTTAAAAAACTAAAAAGCCAAAGTATTCAGGATTTTTCAATCATTACTGTTGAATTCAATACAGATGTAAAGGTTGATGAGGCTAAACGCAAGGTAAAAGATGAGGTTGATAAAGCTAAAGCAGAGCTGCCCAATGATCTGAAAAAAGACCCCACCGTTATGGAGGTAAACTTCAGTGACATGCCCATCATGTATGTAAACATTAGCGGTAATTACGATCTTTCAACACTCAAGAAATACGCAGAGGCTGCCAAAGACAGGATAGAGAGTTTGTCAGAAATAACCCGGGTGGATATGGTTGGAGCACTTGACAGAGAGATTCAAATAAACCTTGATTTGGCTAAAATGGGTGCAGCAGGGCTGGCACTCGATGATGTAAGCCGCGCCATTCAATTCGAAAACATGCGCATTTCCGGCGGCAATATTGATGTTGACCGCATGAAAAGATCTTTGAGTGTAGGCGGTGAATTTCAAACCAAACAGGACATTGAAAACATAATTATCCGAAGCGGTGCAGGTGCTACACTTTATCTAAGGGATGTGGCTGAAGTAAAAGATGGCTATGCAGAAAAAGAAAGTTATGCAAGACTGGAGGGCAATCCAGTTATAACACTCAATATAATTAAACGTTCAGGCGAGAACTTGATTGAAGCCAGTGATAAATTTTGTTATAGATGATTTATACAAAAACAAGATCCTTCCGGAAAACGTGAAGGTTGTTTTCACAGGCGATCAGAGCACACAAACACGTATCACATTGCACGATTTGATAAATACCATTATCATTGGCTTCATTTTGGTTACCATCATTCTTATGTTCTTCATGGGTGCTACCAACGCCATATTTGTTGGACTGAGTGTGCCATTGAGTATGTTCCTTGCCTTCTTAGTCATGCCCACTTTGGGTTTCAGCTTAAACATGATTGTTTTGTTTAGTTTTCTGTTGGCATTAGGCATAGTGGTGGATGATGCCATCGTAGTAATTGAAAACACGCACCGTATTTTTTCTCAATCAAAAGAAAAAATGCCCATTGTGACTGCTGCTAAAAAAGCTGCGGGGGAAGTTTTTCTTCCTGTTTTAAGCGGAACTCTCACTACCCTGGCTCCTTTTGTGCCGCTTGCTTTCTGGCAAGGAATTGTTGGAAAGTTTATGTTCTTTCTGCCTGTGACGCTAATTATTACATTGCTGGCATCTCTTCTTGTTGCCTATATCATAAATCCGGTGTTTGCAGTTGATTTCATGGCGCATAGTAACGAAGATCACAGTAAAAAGCCGGGAATAACGCCCGGATTCAGAAAAACCGGCTTCGTATTTATCGGATTATCCGTAATTGGCTATGTAATGGGGGGCTTAGGTTTGGGAAATTTTGTGGTATTGTTATTCTTATTGTACACGCTTCATCATTTCTGGCTAAAACGCATCATCCACAACTTCCAGCACATTACATGGCCTAAGGTACAGGATTCATACAAACGACTAATCACCTGGGCTTTGGTGGGCAAGCGCCCTGTATTGCTCCTGGTTGGAACATTTGTACTCATGATAATGTCTTTTGTAATTACCGGTCTGCGTAAGCCTGGTGTGGTTTTCTTCCCTCAGGCTGAACCCAACTTCACCTATATTTACATTGCAACACCTGTGGGCACATCTGCTCAATTTACCGATAGCATTGTAAAGAAAATTGAAACAGATGTTTTTTCTCTTATTGGTAAAAAGAACCCGGTAGTTGAAAGTATAATTTCGAACGTGGCTGTGGGTGCCACAGACCCTAACAGTGGCGACCGCTCAGTGGCAAGTAATAAAGGAAAAATTACCGTTGCCTTTGTTGAGTTTAGTAAACGTGGCGGCAAAAGCACACAACAATTGCTCGAGAAAATCCGCAAGGGTATAAAACCAATAGCCGGTGTAGATATTATTGTGGAACAAGAACGAAACGGCCCTCCTGTTGGTAAAATCGTAAATATTGAAATTCGCGGTGATGAATTCAATACCCTTGTAAAAACCTCTTCAGAACTAAAAACATACCTGGACAACCTGCAAATTGCAGGCGTTGAAGAATTGAAAAGTGATTTTATCAGCAGCAAGCCTGAAATAATTGTTAAAATAGACCGTGAACGCGCCAATAGACAGGGTATCTCTACTGCACAGATTGGCATGGCACTCAGAAACTCTATTTTCGGTACTGAGGCCAGCAAATTCAAAGATGCCAACGAAGATTACCCTATTATGGTGAGAGTGAGTAAAGAACAGTCTAACAACCTGGATGCTTTGCTTAATATGAAAATTATTTACCGCGACATGAACTTAGGCGGTATGCTCAGACAGGTTCCGCTTTCGGCCGTAGCTACTGTAGAATATGGAAATACATTTGGTGGTATAAACCGACTTAACCAGAAACGCGTTATCACCCTAGCTAGCAATGCTCTTCCGGGTTACGCGCCCAACGAGGTTGTTTCTCAGGTCCAAACTGCAATTAATGCTTTTGGAAGTCGCAATGGTGTAGAAATCATTATGACAGGTGAACAGGAAGAACAGAAAGAGACACAGTCATTTTTGGGGATGGCAATGCAGGCATCAATAGGTCTTATCATTCTTATACTGGTAACACAATTCAACTCTACCAGCAAACCCATACTGATATTAACAGCCATATTTTTTTCCATTATAGGTGTATTGCTTGGTTTCGCTATTTTCAACATGGATTTTTCTGTGGTGATGACCGGTATTGGTGTAGTTGCACTCGCAGGCATTGTGGTTAGAAATGGCATATTGCTGGTAGAATTCACCGATTTGCTTAGATCTAAAGGTGTTCCGCTTAGAGAAGCTATCATAGAGGCTGGCAGAACAAGGATGACGCCTGTTTTACTATGCTTAGATCTAAAGGTGTTCCGCTTAGAGAAGCTATCATAGAGGCTGGCAGAACAAGGATGACGCCTGTTTTACTAACAGCAGGTGCAACCATCCTCGGTTTAATTCCGCTGGCTGTAGGCTTAAATATGGACTTTGCCAAACTTTTCACAGAATTCAATCCGCATATTTACCTTGGTGGAGATAGCGTTGCCTTCTGGGGTCCTTTAAGCTGGACAATGATTTTTGGGCTGAGCTTTTCAACCTTTCTCACACTGGTGCTGGTTCCTTCCATGTATTTTCTAAATGAAAAAAGCAAGGTTAGGGTATTGGGATGGTTTGGCAAAAACTATAATCCCGATGAGAATAAATCTGCTGATGCATTGAGAAACCTGGAAGTTTAAAGCAAAATGGATGCCTTTGAGGATTTTTCCTGCGCTTTAACCAAGTTAGGGTTTATCCCAAATCAGCACGAATTTCATTTTAAACACGCGGCAGGAACAGAAATAATCTTTGTACCTACAATTTCCGAATACCCACAAAGACCTCAAACTTCGCATCCAATTATTGTTCACGAGGATATCTGGCGAAGTAAAAAGGAAGCCGTTCTAAACCGGCTAATGGCCTTAACAGGCCATTCAAAACGAATGCATGGACGACAATGCATAGTAAAAAGGATTGATAACCTAACTGCTCAGCAGTTCCTAAACCATTACCATACAGGCGGGTTTGTAAATTCTTACTTCAAATATGGGCTTTTTGGGGCCGATGAACTTTTGGCAGTAGGTTTGTTTAGCAAAGTCAGAACCTTTCATAAAGACACGGATTCGCCTTACAGAAGTGCCGAGCTAACACGCTATGCCTGCAAAACTGGAATTAGGGTAACAGGAGGTTTGGACAAACTACTCAACGCATTTTGCAATGAGAACAAAGTCTTTCATTTGAGATGACCTATGCAGATAAAGAATGGACGGATGGTAAATCCTATTTCACACTGGGTTTCGAAAAAGTAGGTGATACTACTCCCCTGCTTTTCCGAATTCATAAAATCTCAGGGGAAAGGAATGTTATTCATAAAAATCAATCTGAATTCAATGAGGATTGGGTGCTAAAAAGCAACCTTGGCAATATAAAACTCGTAAGAACAAAAAATCCCCGGAACTAGCTGGGGATTTTTAGTTAATATTTTAAATTATTTAATACAGCTCGAATGTATTCTTCTGCTTCAGCAATCCACGGGTCCAGAGCTCAGTGCTGTATTTACCCTTTTTCAATTGACCTGCGAGGGTACCTGATGAAGGATAGTACCATTTAACAACATTCTTCTCTCCATCAGATATGATAGTTTGTTTGATACTGAAAAGACTGCTCTTATCAGCCAAACCTTTGTTTCCTGTGGTGAGCACTTCATCTTCAGGACCAATAATTCGGATTGTTACTTCTTCTTCTACCGGTTCTTTAATAAAAGGATTTTCTAAAACATCAAAGGTTATGCGCAATTTCTCTGATCCCTTGGATTTCGTAGTTTCAACTTGCAAAGTTCCTTTTTTACCAATGCCAGTAGTCAGTAATGAACCGAATTGAGGAATAGCACCTTTATTTACCCTATCTTTCAAATCAGTATTCTCGTCAATAAGGGCGATTTTACCTGCCTTTTCTGACTCAACTTCTGTGGTCAGTGCAGCTATTTTGGCCATCAAATCAGAAATTTCCTTTTGCTTATCCTCAAGCTGCTTTTTCAATTCAGCCAATTTTTTCTGATCTTCCTTGCTCAGCCCGGCAGTACTTCCGCCTCCTGCAGACCCTGTGGGTACACCTGATCTGGCAATAATAGCCCTAAGTGAATTGATTTGTCCCATAAGCTCAACCACTTTTGGATTACCTGGTCCTTCAAGTTCTTCTATTTTTCCTGTCAGGCGGGAATTTTCATCTTGAAACTGGGTAACCATTCTACTGAGAGAATCCTGCATGTTTTGAAGCTGTCTCTGTAAAGAGTCTTTCAATTGCAAAACCTGCATTCTTTCTTTCTCTGCTTTAGACAACTCGCCTTTCTTGGAGTAAAAATAGGCATTTCCGCCGATTGAGGCTAACAAAAGGACTCCCAAAACTGCGGCCAAAACGTTTTTATTCATAGCTTGATTTAAGTATGCAATATTATTGATTTTTTTTCAAAAAAACTACTGCTGTTTATTGTTGCTGCTTACTTTCAGATATTCAAGAACTTCCGATGGCGAAATTGCTGCATCCATAATTCTTTGCCTTTTATTGAGAAGTATTCCAGTTGGGATTTTCCGTATCTTTAGTTTTCTATTTACCTTATTGGAACTAAAACCCTGAAATATCGCGGTTTCATATCTGCGTGAATACCTATGAAGATATTGGCTGCTGGCACCATAATTAAGCATTAGAATTTTCATCCCAGAATTTTTTATTCTCCCTAATGCATGAAGCGCAGCACTGTCTTGAATGTAATCAGATGCCTGATCGTGCCATATATAAACATATAAATCTTCACCCCTAAAACGCCGGATTTTTCTCTTTTTTATTTTTTCCTTTTCAGTGGGTTCTGCGTATCTAAATTTAGGCAATTTCTTTCCTTTGTTTAAAATGTATTTTAAAGCCGCTGAAGTATCCCTTCTTACTTTGATATATTTTCCGTCAGGATGTACAAATTCTATATAAAATGCTGCATTATTCCATTCCAGATAACCTTTACCGCCTTTTAGCACACAACTTTGAAGATTTTGAAAAGCATAACCGTTATCGGCAATCATAACCTCATCCACACCGTTATCAGAATATGTTCCGTTGCAGTTTGCGTCTTTTACACAAAGGGCAAAGGTTTCTTTTCCATTGCTCCATGTACCAAAAAGTATATTCATGCGCCTGATGCGGAATGAATTTTCAGTACCTGAATAAAGTCTGCTTCCTTGCAGCTGATACATTGCCTTATCATTCATAATCGCAAACTGTTTAAATTGAGAAGCAGGAAAATGTTCCAGCATTATCTTAAAACCATTAGGCCTGTTATCAATTGCTATGATTGCGGTTTTATGAGGCTTTATAGTGTCTGGTAAACCATCATCTGTCAAATCATAATTGTGATTCCTGTCGGTCCAAATAATTGTATTGTAGGCAGTCCATCCGGGATTTTCTATCAGCATCAACGTATGATTGGCTGCAAAATCATCTGTTTTGATTGCACTGAAAATCCAGGTAAAACCTCTCCTGTAGGCCTTACTCACAACCGGAGCTTTTACTTTTTTCCATTCAGTGACATCTGACACTTTAGCGGAGGCAAAATCCACTGGATTTGCAACAGAATCTCCCCTGAATTCAAATACATTGGCCATCATCATGGTTTTGGTAAACTCAGCATCGGTACCTCTGTCTGTCAATGTCAGCTGAATATTTTGGGCGGATATCGTTCCAATACCCAATCCCAGGATTACTGTAAGCCAATTAATCATCTTTACCCGCCCTCCTATAAACTGTAAAAGAAAATATAATAGATTAACCAAAGCACCTGCCGCTGCCGCAACATAAGTCATGGCAGCCCACTTCAAACAATCCCCGGCATCATGAAGTTCTGCTTCTGAAACCAAATTTCTTTGTTTCATCCATGCCAAGGCCCTGTTGCTTGCATCAAATTCTACGGGTAGTGTTACCAGTGCAAACAGCGTAATAACGGCGTAACATGCGAGAATAATTCCCAAAATAAGTTGTGCCCCCCCCCCGATTCCGAAGCCGATAAAGGCCGCACCGAAAATAATAATGTTAAGAATAGTGGCACTAATATTCTGAATAGGAACCAATTTGCTCCTCAACTGAAGCATTGTGTAGGCCGTAGCATGCTGGACGGCATGTCCGCATTCATGAGCAGCAACTGAAGCTGAGGCCGCATTTTCTCCATAATACACTTCCCTGCTGAGATTCACGGTTCGGTTTACCGGATTATAGTGGTCTGACAACTGTCCATCAACCTGAATTATCTGCACATTTGAAATTCCATGATCTCGCAGCATTCTCTCTGCAATTTCTTTACCCGAAAGCCTGTTGGATAAATGAATATTTGAATACTGCGTAAACTTTGCTTTCAGCTTGTGCTGCACAGCCATGCTTATCAGCATCATGACAATCATTATTAAAAAGTATCCTGACATCGAAATTATGTTTTACTTACAAAAACGAACCAGCATTACTATTACGGCTATTAAAAACATAATAATACTGATTCTATTTATTCCATGCATCATACTCAGGTAAGAACTTTTTGGCCCATCCTGTTTGCGAAAGGTTAAATACGATAAAAATTTCTTTATAATCATTTTTTTACAATTAGATTTTCGGATTTTAACATCGACTTCCTTACCGGCTCCATCAAATCCAGCGGGTTATCAGCAAACTCCTCAAGCAAGGCAATATCAAGCACCTGCAACATATTACTTACATAGTGAAACTTCATATCCTTAAGGTAACTTTCATTGATTTCCTGCACATCCTTGCGGTTTGCTTCGCACATAATCACATCAGTAATTCCGGCTCTCTTTGCTGCCAGAATTTTTTCTTTAATCCCGCCAACTGGCAGTACTTTACCCCGTAGGGTTATTTCACCGGTCATGGCAACATGGCTTTTTACCTTTCTTTGTGTGAACAGTGATGCCAGCGATGTTAAAATGGTAATACCGGCAGAGGGTCCATCTTTCGGAATAGAACCTGCCGGAAAATGCACATGCACATCCCACTGATCGAAAACTCGGTTATCAATCTCCAAATAGGATGAATGGGCTTTTAAAAATGTTCGTGCTAATGACACACTCTCTTTCATTACATCGCCCAGTTGCCCTGTAACCGTAAGATTGCCTTTGCCTTGCATTAATGTGCTTTCTACAAATAGTACTGACCCGCCCATTGGGCTCCACGCCAAACCCGTAACAACACCCGGGGTAAGGTTATTCTCGTAGGTTTCCGGCTCCATCTTTTCAGCACCTAGTATTTCTTGCACAGTTTCAATGCTCATGGCCTTGGCATATTTCTCACCCGTCGCCAGGCTTTTTGCAGCTGATCTGGCCAATGCTGCGATTTTCTTATCCAATCCACGCACCCCACTTTCACGTGTATATTGCTCCACAACCATTTCCAGCGCTTTGTCGGTTACCTTTATATCAGAAGCTTTAAGTCCGTGCGCCTTGCGCTGCTTGGGTATTAAGTATTTTTTAGCAATTTCAATTTTCTCTTCCAGGCTGTATCCGCTTATTTCAATGATTTCCATCCTGTCCAGCAACGCAGGCTGAATGGTATCAAGATTATTGGCAGTGGCTACAAAAAGCACCTTACTCAAATCATAATCCAGTTCAAGGTAGTTATCATAGAAAGTGCTATTTTGTTCAGGGTCCAGCACTTCCAGCATAGCGCTGCCAGGATCTCCCCGAAAATCCCTGCCCATTTTATCTATTTCATCCAAAACGAAAACAGGATTGCTACTTCCTACTTTTTTCAGATTTTGAATAACACGGCCGGGCATGGCACCAATATAGGTTTTACGGTGTCCTCGGATTTCGCTTTCATCATGCAAACCGCCCAGACTCATTCGCACATATTTTCTACCCAACGCACGCGAAATGCTCTTACCAAGGCTGGTTTTACCTACACCGGGAGGTCCGTAAAGACAGATAATCGGACTTTTCATATCACCCTTGAGTTTCAATACAGCCAAATATTCAAGTATGCGTTTTTTTACTTTATCCAGTCCAAAATGGTCCTCATCCAGCACTTTTTCAGCAAACTTCAGATCAAAATTATCGGTGGTATAAGTGTCCCAAGGCAATTCAATCATGAGCTGAACATAATTCAATCCCACGCTGTAATCAGGAGAAGCTGGATTTACCCGCATGAGCCTGTCCAGTTCCTTATTAAAGTGCTGATGAACTGTTTTTGACCATTTTTTCGCATTTCCTTTTTCGCGTAAATTCTGAATTTCCTTGTCAGGCGTTTCGCCGCCCAGTTCTTCTTGTATGGCCCGAATTTGCTGATGCAGGAAATATTCTCGCTGCTGCTTGTCAATATCTGTTCGAACTTTGTTTTGAATCTCGTCTTTCAGCTCCAGAATCTGCAGTTCTTTGGTGAGCATTTCAAGCACCTTTACCGCCCTGTCTTTGGGATTTACGTTGGCCAGTACAAGTTGTTTTTCGGCCACGCCAATATTGAGATTACTGGCTACAAAATGCACTAGAAAATTATTGCTGTCAATATTTCTGATGGCAATATTTGCCTCCGTGGGAATATTGGGCGCCAGGTTAATTATCTTCTCTGAAATATCGCGAATACTCTGAATAATGGCATCAAATTCACCGTCTTCATTGACCGGCTCATCTACCAAATTGCTGATTTTTGCTTTGAAATACGGTTCATTTTGCGTATATTCATCAATATTGATGCGCTTACGTCCCTGAATAATCAGCGTGGTAGTTCCATCCGGCATGCGCATGGTACGTATGATGTGAGCCAGAGTGCCAACCGAATACAGGTCTTCCTGAGCAGGATCCTCGATATCTGGATTTTTCTGGGCAATAACTGCAATAATTTTGTCTTTTTTGGCTGCCTCTCGAACAAGCCTTATGGACTTATCCCTGCCGAGCGTAATCGGAAAAATCACCCCTGGAAACAAAACCGTATTGCGTATAGTTAAAACAGGTACTTCCTCTGGAAGTTGCATTTTCCCAAAATCTTCTTCATCCTGCTTTGAAAATAAAGGCATGAATTCCGGATTATCATCTCCTCCGTCAAAATCAGAATGTAAACCCTGGTATAATTCTTTCGTATCAAACATTACTTTTTTATTAGGTCAACCCATGTGCCAATTTTAACAAACCAATGTAAAATTGTAAATCCTCGAATCAATGGATATAAAATATCATTAAACTGGCGAAGACCTCCGCTAAAATAAAGAAAATCCATGACATTATGGCAAGTTTGCTGACACAATTTGGCACATTGATATTTTCGATGAAGTTTATTTGCAATTTCGTTCACTTTCCCGAAATTTGCTGTTAAACTAATCACAAAGAAACATGAAAATGAAGCATTTACTTTTTGCCCTAGCCATTCCGGCTTTGGCATTTCTGACCTCTTGCGACGGTGGTTCAGATCCTGATGCAGCGCCTAAGCCCACATTGTCTTTCCAAACCGGTAGCGGATTCACATTTGCCGATGCACAGGCCGGCGTTAATGACATTTTGAAAATTGGTGTTATTGCAAAAAGCAATGACTCCAAACTTACCAAAGTAACCATCAACCTTAGCACAAACGGCGGAACACCCGGTGTTATATTTGATACAACAGTAAATGCAAACGGTGCTACCTTTACCTACAACTATAAAGTACAAGGCAGTGTAGCTGATGTTTTGAAATTGACCGTGACCGCCAGCGATGCCAACGGAACAACTGCCGAGCAGAGCCTGAGCATCGAAATCACACCTGCAACCGTAGCTATCGGACTTCAGCAAAACCAGCAAATTTACAACTTACAAAGCCCTGCCGGCTATAACGGTGCATATGATTTGACCAAGTCTGATGCTAAATATAATGCCGACAAACCCACTGAAAAAGACATCGTTGATGGCACTCCGAGTTCTGCGGTATTCAGCAGGTCATGGACAACCTTAAATGGCAGCAAATTCGTGAAAGTTTCTGCTAATGATTACAACCTGTCAACAAGCAGTTCCTTCATCTACAACCTTTGGAAAACCAATGCAGCCAATGCAACTGCCACAGTTACCGATATCAAGCTTGGCAATGTTATCCTTGTAAAATCAGGTCAGAGTGTTCCTTTCGGACTTTACATCATTAAAGTAACCGAAGTTAAAGAAACCACCACCGATAACCTGGATTACATCAAATTCGAATACAAAGGCGATATTTAATCTGCATCAAATCATTTAAAAAAACCCCGGCTCAGTGAGTCGGGGTTTTTTGTTGAAAAACAAACCTGAAATTTTGTTTCTTTTGCATATCGTGAAAAGAATAGGAATTTTTACTTCAGGCGGCGACTCTCCCGGCATGAATGCCTGCATCAGAGCGGCTGTAAGAACCTGTCTGGCATACAACATAGAGCCATATGGAATCAGACGTGGTTACGAAGGGATGATTGACGATGATGTTCATCCTTTACATGCGGGCAGCGTATCCAATATTATTCAATATGGCGGCACCGTTTTAAAAACGGCCAGAAGTGCAGAATTCCGAACCCCGGAAGGAAGAGCAAAAGCTGCAGAAAACCTGAAAAAACATAAAATTGAAGGTCTGGTCTGCATTGGTGGAAATGGCTCCTATACCGGAGCACTTTTTTTACAAAAAGAACATGGCATTCCAACTGTAGGATGCCCCGGAACCATAGACAACGATCTGGCAGGAACCGATTATACCATTGGATTTGATACCGCTGTAAACACTGCTGTGGAAGCCATAGACAGAATTCGTGATACGGCAGAAAGCCATGGCCGCGTTTTCTTTGTGGAAGTGATGGGACGTGATTCGGGTTACATAGGTCTATACGCGGGCCTTGCAGGCGGTGCGGAAGGAATTCTGATTCCGGAGAAAGGAAATCAGTTTGACGTGCTGATTAAACATTACAAGCAGAAGAGCCGTAAGAAAGAGTTCTCCATTTACGTGGTCGCCGAAGGTGACGAAGAAGGCAAAGCCCTGGAACTTTCGCACAGATTTCTGCAGCACTATCCCCAAAGCGATACACGTGTGGTGGTGCTGGGGCATATACAACGGGGCGGTAAACCCTCGGCCAGCGACAGAATTTTGGCAAGCAGACTGGGAGCCCATGCTGTGAAAGGACTTACAGAAGGACTAAACAATTGTGCCGTAGGTGTAATACGCGATGAAATCGTTTACACATCTTTTGAAGAAGCCATAAAAGGCAAAAAAGAACTAAACAACAACCTTTGGGTACTTAACGAAATGATTTGCCGTTAATATGCTGCTTCAACTTAGGGTAAAAAACTTTGCCCTTATCCGCTCCCTTTCATTCTCTCCCCAAAAAGGCATGAATGTAATCACCGGTGAGACCGGTGCGGGTAAAAGCATATTATTGGGTGCCCTGGGATTGGTAACGGGAAACCGTGCCGAAATGTCGGCCCTGCTGAATCAAAATGAGAAATGTATTGTTGAAGCGGATTTTGACATTCAAGCCCTGAACCTAAAGGACTTATTTGAAGCACTGGAACTGGATTATGAACCCGTTTGCATTGTAAGACGCGAGATTAGTGCTCAGGGAAAAAGTCGTGCCTTCGTGAATGATACACCCGTTCAGCTTTCCACACTCAAACAGCTTTCCGGACACCTTGTGCAGGTTCACACCCAAAATACAGGCACCTTTATTTCAGATACGCTCGAGCAATTGCTGGTTATTGATGATTTTGCGGGAAATACATCGCTAAAAATAGAATATCAAACCGCGTTTAGAGAATGGAAAACTGAAATTAAAAACCGGGATTTGCTGCTTGAAAAGCAATCTTCTTTTGAACGTGAACAGGATTTTATCCGCTTTCAGCACGAGGAGCTCTCTGGTTTTGCACCCGCAGAAAACGAAGAAAACGAGTTGGAAACCCAGATACTAATTTTGGCCAATGCCGATGAAATCAGCAGAACATGCCGGCAGGCCGTGGACGAACTTACAGAGTCTGAACTTTCCATCACTGACAGAATCAACGGTGTTAAGCAATTATTCAGACAGGCAGAACGCTTTCTTAGCAGTGCCGATGATTATAAAAACCGACTTCAAGGCCTGGCCGAAGAGTTGAAGGAATTATCACGAGAAATAGAACGCACAGGCCAACTGGCCGAAAACAAACCCGATTTGCTGGAATCCCTGCAGGATAGACAGGCACGTATGCAATTGTTGTTTAGGAAACACGGTGTGGACAACAGTGAGGCTTTGCTGGGTATTTCACAAAGTCTGGAAGAGAAACTGCAGGAAGCCCATTATTTGGATGAGGCTATTGATAACTCAACAGCACGTATCGCTGCGTATGAGAAAAAAGTACTATCGAGTGGACTTGTGCTTCAAAATAGCAGAGAACAAGCCGGTGATTTATTGATGGTTGCCGTAGGCGAACAATTGCAGAAACTGGGCATGCCCCATGCAAGGTTAGCTTATGAATGGATTGACCATTCAGAAAAACCAGACATAAATGGCCTGTCTACGCTGCGAATGACCTTCAGAGCCAACGCCGGCTCTCCCCTGCTGCCGCTTGAAAAAGTGGCCTCGGGCGGAGAACTATCGCGTGTAAATTTCTGTTTGAGAAGCCTCACCGCCATGAAGAAAACATTGCCAACCCTTATTTATGATGAGGCAGACACAGGCATCAGCGGTGAGATAGCTTTGCAAATGGCCCGCATGATGCGAAATATGGCCATGGCACATCAGCTTATTTGCATCACACACCTTCCCCAGGTAGCAGCAGCCGGCAACAATCATTTCCGCATATTCAAAGAAGAATCTGAGGCTTTTACCGAGAGTAAGATGACATTGTTAAACTCCGATGAAAGAACACAGCAACTGGCATACATGCTGTCGGGTAGCACCGCCGGAACAGCCGCTGTGGGCAATGCCAATGAGCTCATTCAATTGTTCGCTGATTAAAGCAGTTTATCCGGTGCGGCTACGTTGGTTTCGTACCATACATCCTTATCAAACGGCCCATTGGCAGCGGCCTGCGTTGCCAGCACATCACATCGTTCGTTTTCGGGAACGCCTGAGTGCCCTTTCACCCAGTGAAACTGGGGTTTAAGCAGTTCATACAAAGGATAAAAGCGCTGCCACAAATCCGGGTTTTTTACTTTTGTCCAGCCTTTCTTTTTCCAGCCAAACAGCCAACCTTTGAGTATGGCATTGCATACATACTGGCTGTCTGAATATATGTGAACAGGAATTCCACGACTTTTGATATTATCCAGCGCACGAATTACCGCAAGCAATTCCATGCGGTTGTTGGTGGTGAGGGCATAGGCACCAAAAATCTCCTTCCGTTTATCGCCATACATCAGCACTGCGGCAAAGCCACCCGGACCGGGATTTCCCAGTGCAGCACCGTCTGTATACACCACTATTGGCAGCATGCAGGCAAAGTTGAAATACGTTGCACTTATTCACAAAATTTGTGAATAACTCAGGCAAAAAGGTTGATAACCTCAAAAAAGTGTCTTTTAATGTTGTGGAGTTGATTTGCACATTCAAATCAACCGAAATAGCACCCTTTTTCCTTTTCATTATAGAAAGCCCGACCGGAAACGGCCGGGTTTTCTCTTTACTAATGGCTATGATGATGTGAAATAGGCCGAATATAGACGGACTGTTATATTTTTGTAGAGCCTGAACTGAAACATACCGTGAATTCAACGGTTTATAGTATACATGAATGCCGAAATTTTAACCATTGGAGATGAATTGCTGATTGGGCAAACCATAGACACCAACAGCGCTTGGATCGGCAAAAACCTGGCATTGTTTGGCATTCAAATTTCCAGAAAAACTGCTGTAAGTGACAGTGAGATAGAAATAGTTACTGCCATCACTGAAGCCTTTAAGCGGGTGGATTTCCTATTGGTAACAGGTGGTTTGGGGCCAACCAAAGATGACATTACCAAAAAAACACTGGCCGGATTTTATGGTTGCGACCAAAAAAACACTGGCCGGATTTTATGGTTGCGGCTTCAGGCGCGATGAAAGCGTTGCTGCGCATCTTGAAAACATCTTTGCCCGCAGAGGCCGGCAATTGCTGGAAATAAACAAACAACAAGCCGATGTGCCTGAAATCTGCGAAGTGCTTTGCAACGAGGTCGGAACAGCCCCCGGAATGTGGTTTGACCAAAAGGGGAAAGTGCTTGTAAGCATGCCGGGGGTTCCGAATGAAATGGTGCATATTATGGAAAACAGGGTTTTTCCACGCATCAAAGACCGGTTTAAAACACCTGAAATATTGCATTGTACGGCTGTAACGGTGGGCATACCCGAAAGCCTGCTCAGCAAACAGCTGGAAGATTTTGAGAAGACTCTCCCGCCTCACATCAAACTGGCTTATTTGCCGGCGCTCAATACGGTAAAACTTCGGCTATCGGGACAATCCGATGATGCCGCGCTGCTGAAAGCAGAGATGACCGGTTATTTTGACAATTTATGCGAAGTTTGCGGCGCGAGGCCATTTTCGTGCGGGAAGACATCAGTCCGGTTAAGTATATTGCTAGACAGTTGATCCATAACAAAATCAAAATTTCACTGGCTGAAAGCTGCACAGGCGGCTTCATTGCCAATCAGTTGGTAACAGAGTCGGGAATTTCAAAGGTTTTTAATGGTAGCATTATCTCCTACGCCAATGAAATCAAGCACCGTGAGCTTGGGGTTCCGAATGAAATATTCAGCACCGTTGGCGCTGTGAGTGAAAAATGTGCACGATACATGTGCGAGGCGGCCCTTAAAAAATTCAATGCAGATATTGCCATTAGCACCACAGGTATTGCCGGTCCGGGTGGCGCCACCGATGAGAAACCGGTTGGACTTATTTACATTGGCATTGCAACAGCAAAAGGTTCACGGGTAAAGAAATACCATCTTTTTGGCACACGCGAACAATTCATGCAGCGTGCCGCTAATTGCGCTATGATGCTGGTGAAAGATACACTGCTACAAGAGTTTGGCGTACATTAAAAACTACGGGCAACATTAATTTAAGTACATTTGTCTTAAAATTAATTTGGGAAAAGCCCTATTGCATACTGCCCGTTTTCTTTTTTTAACATGTATTTTTCTTGCATGGTCAGCGCCACTGATGGCATTTGATTTACCTAAAAATCAAAACCTTGAAACCGGCAGTTTTAGGCTTTTATGAAGAATCAGGGACAATGGGAAGATGGTTGTCTCTACCATTTCCGCAGTGGATTATTTCAGGCCAGTTTTTATAGCGACAGAATTGTTTTTACGGTAGCAAATCCAAAAGACAAGTTTGCAGCGCCTCCTAAACCCAATCCCGAGCATCCGGAACCTCCAAATCCGCGGTTTATGCTGCAGGTATGGGAAATTAGTTACCAAAATGCACTCCCCTTTCAATTTGAAGTCCAAGCACCCTTGGAGAATAAAATTGGATATGCCAAAATTCATAAAAACGGAAAAATTGTTTACCCTGAACAGTTTGAAAATTTGCGCATCAAGAACCTATACGAAGGTGTAGATGCTGTTTTCAGCAACTACAATGGGGTATTGAAAATAGATTACATTATAAAACCGGGTAGTAAACCCAATATTGTATTTACCGTAAATGGCTTCACGGAAACCCGTGTTGATGAGCGAGGCAATATTGTATTGAAAAGCGAATTTGGTCAGCTGGTAGACAGCATTCCTTACAGTTATGAGCAAAACGGCACCCGTACACCGATTGATGTGAGATATGCACAAACCGGAAAACACACTTTCGCATTACAGTTTCCGGAGGATTTCAACAATGAAAACGGCGCGGTGGTAGATCCATTTTACCTGGATTACAGTACTTATTTTTATGGTAACAACCTGACAAACATACTTACCTACATCTATGATGTAAATGTAGATGCCAATAATAACAGCTACATTACCGGTCTCACCACAGACAAATACCCGGGTAAGCCAGGCACCTATGACACCACTTTGGCAGGCAGTTATGATGCATATTTATGTAAAATGCCATCGGGTGGTGGAAAACCTGATTATTTCATTTATTTGGGAGGAACTTCTACCGATTATGGATATGCAATGGCAACAATAGATAACGGCGATAATTATCTAACCGGTTACACCAGCTCTGTAGATTATCCCATAACCTCCGGAGTACTTGAACCCACAAGACCTAATACCACTTCTTACGTAAGCTATGTTACCGGGATAAAATCTGATGGCAGTGCTTTAATTTATTCAACTTATTTAAAAGGTTATTGCTGGGTAATTGATGTTAATAGCCAGGGACAGGTTTATGTAGCTCCATACGGAAACAACCCCTACACGGTTACAAAGGACATTAATCCGCCCGGACAGGTGGGTGGTGGGTTTGAGGCAAACATTATAAGATTAAACAGCACCGGCTCTGCCATCTTAAATTGTGTTGAATTAAAAGGATTCGGAAGTGAATACTTATATGCATTAACCATTGACAAAAAAACCAGGTTTATGCTGCAGGTTGGACCAGCAGCGACAATCTACCTGTAACAGCCGGAAGAAATAACTTTGGTGGAAAATCTTTAAGGGTGGGTCATGGGATGGATTTCTGTTAAAGATAGACTCGGCCTTCACAAAATTCTTAATCAGTAAATATATTGGAACATCCGGCTACGATTATATTTCTGCTATTACCGTAGATGATAACGAGGATATTTTTATTCAGGGTATTGCCGGTGCAAACGATTTACCAGCCACAACCAACGCATTCCCTGGAGGCTCTACCACAGGATGGAACGGAGCATCTTTTATCATGCGGATTTACAAAACCGGCTATTTCCCGAAATGGACTACCCATATCACCAATAGCACCTATGCATGGCGTCAGCGAATCAGCGTAAACGCAAAAAACGAATGTGTATTTGCAGGTAGTACCACTAACAGCAGCCTGTCGGTAACAGCTGATGCTTATCAAAAAACCCTAAAAGGCGGATGGGATGCTTTTATCGGAAAATTATCCATCGACGGTGATAAACGTTACCTTTCATATTTTGGAGGTGATGGAACGGACTACTTTTTTGCCGTTCAAACTCGTAGAATCGGATGTGTTACCCATATTGTGATAGGTGGCTGGGGAACAGGTACAGGCTATCCAACCTACAAAGCATGGAAATCCACATTGCCAATAGGAATATCTTATGTAGGCAGGATTGCCAAATGGAGGGACACATTGAAAGAAGACCCCATAGATTTTGGCCCGGATGCCATGCAATGCGACCGCAACTACCGCATTATTGAAGTTGGAAATCAATCCGGGGGCGTCCTACCTGTGGCAGGATGGCAGTAAACTCTCCTATTTCATAGTAGATAAACCCGGCAAATACTGGGTTACGGCCAGCTATGGATGTGGTAAAAAATCAGATACAATTTCTTTTAGTATTGCTCCCGGCGCCAAACCGCATTTTCCAAAAGACACCCTCATTTGCGACAAATACGGACTGCTGCTGGATGCCAGAAATGACACCATCAAAGGCATTAAATACGCCTGGAATACAGGCGATACAACCCGGAAAATATTTGCAGATACTTCCGGAAAATATACGGTTGCTATGTGGACTCCCGTTTGCCAGTGGCGGTATGATAGTATTCAGGTAACCAAACAGTATAAACCCATTCGGGGCATCTGGCAAAAAGATACAGTTCTCTGCAAACCCTTCACCATTAATTTGCGTTCGGGAAGCGATACCATTTCTGCGGCGTATGCATGGAATACGCTTGATTCTGTTCGCCATATTACAATTTCAAAAGCCGGATTGTACAACATACAAATCAGCAATCAGTGCGGTATTTTGAAAGATACAGTGCAAATAGATACAGACGGTATTCCCATCATTTCCTACAAAACCGATACCCTGATTTGCGATAAAGACAGTTTCCGTATTTCACGCAAAGGATTCTCCCACTGGACAAGCCTTACATGGAACGACGGAAGCAAAGACACATCGCGCATTCTGACCAAGGCTGGTGTTTATACCATAAATATTAGCAACAGTTGCAAAACTTACACAGACACTATCAAACTGAAGATGGGGAAAATCCCAAAAACCTTTTCGTTGGGCAATATGCTGTGGTGCGACAATTTCCAGTTGATACAAACCGTAAACGACAACAGCTTTGCCAACATCCGCTGGAGCACAGGCGATACCGGCAGACAATTAAAAATAAAAGACACCGGTATCATTACAGCCACAGCCGAAAGTATATGTGGTACAAGCAGCGCCAGTTTCAGGGTAGAACGGGGTTTCAGCCCGGAAATAAAACTTGGGCGCGATACGCTGATTTGCAATGCCGCCTCCTGGCAAATTATGCCTAAATCCATCAAATTCCTGAACCAGATTCAGTGGGAAAATGGTTCTTTATCCAATAACAGAACCATTAATACACCCGGAAAATTCTGGGCTACGGGCACCAATAATTGCGGAACCATATCAGATTCCATTACCATTGTATTTCTAAATTCACCAAAAGTAACAGCACCTTCAGATCGCACTTATTGCGATTTTGTAAGCCCCATCCCCTCCCTGACAGCAAATGCTTCCGGAGGTATGGCTGCATTTACCTGGAATACCGGTGAAACCGGTTTAAGTATAAAAGGCAACACGGCCGGCATGTATGTGGTTACAGGTTCAAATGCCTGCGGCAACAGCAGCGATACTGTTTACATTAGTGTTGTTCCCTCTCCCAAACCCGATTTGGGCATTGATACCGCATTCTGTGGCGTATTTGCTTACCCACTTACCGTTGGTAAAGGATATCAATTTGTCGCCTGGAGCAATGGCTCTTCTGCAAAAATGATTACTGCTACGGATTACGGAATATACAGTGTGAAAGTTACCGATTTCAATGGCTGCTCAGGCACAGATGAAATGATTATTGGTAGTAACTGCAAGCTTATCTGGTATATGCCGACAGCCTTCACACCCAATGGTGACGGCAAAAATGATGTGTGGGGTCCAACAATCAAGGACGTGCAGGAATTGAAAATTGCCATCTACAACCGCTGGGGTGAAAAAATTTGGGAGAACCGCGATGGTCAAACATCATGGGATGGAAACTACGGAAATGTGCTTGCACCTGAAGGTGTCTATACCTGGACCGCCAGCTTCAGAAGCAACTTCAAACCCTATTACAAATCCGGGGTATTGACGCTGTTGCGTTAAAAATCAATACGGAATTTTTCTCTCCTCAATTCTGCGTACGGCAGGGGATTTTCATAATCCTCATGATGCTGCAAACGGTTACGCACAATACCGATGGCTTCATAAATGGCGTTGCGGAAAGAGAGCGTTTCGCAAGAGCCCTTCCCTGCAAGGTCGTATGCAGTTCCGTGATCCGGACTAGTTCGCACCACATTTAAACCTGCGGTATAATTGACTCCATCGTAAAAAGCAAATGTTTTAAAAGGAATCAATCCCTGGTCGTGGTACATGGCCAGAACACCATCAAAAGTCTTGTAGGCGCCGCTTCCAAAGAAGCTGTCGGCCGAATATGGCCCGTAAACCAATTTACCTTCGCCAAAAACTTTGGCAATGGCAGGTTTGATGATTTCTATTTCTTCTTTACCCAGCAAACCACCATCCCCGGCATGGGGATTTAATCCCAACACAGCGATGCGGGGCTTGGTACAGGCAAAATCTTCACGCAGTGAAGCATGAAGTATGTTTAACTTGGCGATAATTTTATCGGTGGTGATTGCCTGTGCAATCTGGCTAACCGGCAAATGTTCCGTTACCAGCCCCACACGCAGTTTTTCACTCACCAGCACCATCGCATAGCGCTCCACACCTAGCTTTTCGGCAATATAACCGGTATGGCCACTGAAGCCCGGTAGATTGGCCGCTACAGTGTTTTTGTCCAGCGGTGCGGTAGCCATGGCATGCAAATGACCGGCAGCGGCATCTACCAAGGCTTTATCCAGTGCCAGTAATGCTTCTTTACCTGCTGCATCGGAAGGCTGACCCGGAGTAATTTCCATGCCTGCATCGCTGCTAACCACCAGGTTCAGTCGACCTTCTTTGGCTTCAGCAGCGCTGTGAACCAAATGGTACATGGGTTCCTGAAGATTCAGTTGCTTTTTGTAAAATACAAAGTTTTTGGGTGAAGCGTACACAACCGGCGTGCAATATTTGTAGATATGCTCATCGGCAAAAGTGCGGATGATAAGCTCCATTCCCACACCATTGGGATCGCCCTGGGTTATCCCGATTACAGGTTTTTTATTATCCATTCGCTTTATTCATTAAAAACTGCACTACCATGCGCACACCTAAAAACTGCACTACCATGCGCACCCCCACACCTGTTCCGCCTTTTACACGGTAGGCATCGGGTGCATGGTTAAAAGCTGTGCCGGCAATATCAAAATGCAGCCAGGGGTAATCCGTAAAATATTTCAGGAAAGCACCGGCTGTTTGGGCGCCACCTTCAGCTTTACCCAGGTTTTTCAGGTCGCTGATATCGCCTTTCATTTCTTCGCTGTATTCATCCCACAAAGGAAATTCTGCCAGACGCTCATAGACCGAATCTCCGGCAGCCATTACAGCTTGTTTAACCGATTGATCTGCCGTTCCCATCATAGCACTTCCATATGCGCCTAAAGCACGCGCAGCAGCACCGGTGAGTGTGGCAAAATCCAAGCAAACGCCAATGCATCGCAAAGGATTAATCTGCCTTCGGCATCAGTATTCAGCACTTCAACGGTGGTTCCGTCGAATGTGGTAATAATATCACCGGGGCAAATGGCATTTTCACCGGGACGGTTGTCTGTAGCCGGGACCAAACCAATTACCCAAAGTGGCAAGTTTAATTTCCCAACGGCATACATCATCCCAC